>OMGQ01000037.1_pt1 | contig 195950 bp, 192 predicted proteins | sample 1646071 | NCBI WGS metagenome assembly OMGQ01 (sample SAMN05578585, study PRJEB25193) | human gut metagenome | biome: Human Microbiome; feature: human-associated habitat; material: feces | host: Homo sapiens | place: USA:Birmingham
GGATAAACGCTGAAGGCATCTAAGCGTGAAGCCCCCCTCAAGATGAGATATCCCATTCTTAGTGAAGTAAACCCCCTTGAAGACGACGAGGTAGATAGGGCAGAGGTGGAAGTGTGGTAACACATGGAGCTGACTGTTACTAATAGGTCGAGGGCATAACCAAGCAAGGTGATAGGAAATGGATGATTCTTTGTATGCAGTTTTGAAGGTATAGGAAATACAGATGGAATGAGAGGCAGCACCGGTTGGTGTTGTTTTTTTGTTTCTTATTATATAAAGAAATTATATTATTGAAAATAAGTTTAGTGAATTTGTAATGGATGTAGTAAAAGAGTAGCAGGAAATCCCTTGACTATTCTCTGGTTTCTTCTTATAATAATTTTGTATTTTAATATCAAAAAGCGATGACAAAGAGAGTAGGATCTTTCTGAACGTTTCAGCGAGCCGGTGGTGGTGGAAGGCCGGTATCAGTAGGATTTTTCCGAAGATCACTTTCGAGCTGCAGTCCTTGAACCGCGAGAAGTAAAGGCTGACGGGGTTCCGCCGTTAAAGGAACGCATATAACGGATATCAGAATATGATATCTAAGTATGTTGTAACAGGTGGTTAACGTAAGATTTTTAAACTTTCGTCCTATTACAGGACGAAAGTTTTTTTACTATAGAAACGAAGGCAGCATCAGTTCCTGTACAGCATAAACAGTAACTCAGAAAAATAAAAGAAAAGTAGAAAGGAAAAGCGCTATGTACAAGAAAGTTTCCACGGATATGAATTTCGTAGGACGTGAAAAAGAAGTTGAAGCATTCTGGAAAGAGCATGATATCTTCCAGAAAAGTATGGAGGAAAAAGAAGGATGTCCGGAATACACCTTTTACGACGGACCTCCGACAGCAAACGGAAAACCGCATATCGGTCACGTTCTGACACGTGTTATCAAAGATATGATCCCGAGATACCGCACAATGAAGGGATATAAGGTTCCTCGTAAAGCAGGATGGGATACCCATGGTCTGCCGGTAGAGCTGGAAGTAGAAAAGCTGCTTGGTCTGGACGGAAAAGATCAGATTGAAGGATACGGATTGGAGCCGTTTATCGACAAATGTAAAGAGAGCGTATGGAAATACAAAGGAATGTGGGAGGATTTCTCCAGCACGGTTGGATTCTGGGCAGATATGGAGCATCCTTATGTAACATACGACAATAATTTTATCGAATCCGAGTGGTGGGCATTGAAACAGATCTGGGACAAAAAGCTCCTCTACAAAGGATTTAAGATTGTACCTTACTGCCCTCGCTGCGGAACTCCGTTGTCTGCACAGGAAGTGGCACAGGGATACAAGGATGTGAAAGAGCGTTCCGCAATCGTAAGATTTAAGGTAAAAGACGAAGACGCATACATTCTGGCATGGACAACAACTCCTTGGACACTGCCGTCAAACCTGGCGCTTTGTGTAAATCCAAGTGAGACTTATGTAAAAGTAAAAGCAGCAGACGGTTATGTATATTACATGGCAGAGGCGCTTCTTGATACGGTTCTTGGAAAGCTTGCAGAAGAAGGAACACCGGCTTATGAGGTTCTGGAGACATATGTAGGAAAAGATCTGGAATACAAAGAGTATGAGCCATTGTACCAGTGTGCAGCTGACAGTGCAGAGAAACAGCACAAAAAAGCATTTTATGTGACATGTGATAATTACGTTACACTGACAGACGGTACCGGAGTGGTTCACATTGCGCCTGCATTTGGTGAGGACGATGCGAATGTCGGAAGAAATTACGAGCTCCCGTTTGTACAGCTTGTTGATGAAAAAGGTGATATGGCTGCAGAAACTCCGTTTGCAGGAGTATTCGTGAAGAAAGCCGATCCGATGGTACTCAAAGATCTGGATGAGAGAGGACTTCTCTTTGACGCTCCGAAATTTGAGCACAGCTATCCGCACTGCTGGAGATGTGATACTCCGCTGATCTACTACGCACGTGAGTCCTGGTTCATCAAAATGACGGCTGTAAAAGATGACCTGATCGCAAATAACAACACGATCAACTGGATTCCGGAAAGTATTGGAAAAGGACGTTTCGGAGACTGGCTTGAGAATGTTCAGGACTGGGGAATCAGCCGTAACCGTTACTGGGGAACACCGCTGAATATCTGGGAGTGTGAATGCGGACATATGCACTCTATTGGAAGCATTGCAGAATTAAAAGAGATGTCTGATAACTGTCCGGATGATATCGAACTGCACCGTCCATATATCGACGATGTGACGATTACTTGTCCAGAGTGTGGAAAACAGATGCACCGTGTACCGGAAGTGATTGACTGCTGGTTTGACAGTGGTTCCATGCCGTTTGCACAGCACCACTATCCGTTTGAGAACGAAGATTTGTTCAAACAGCAGTTCCCGGCAGACTTTATTTCCGAGGCGGTAGACCAGACAAGAGGATGGTTCTACTCTCTGCTTGCGATTTCTACATTGCTGTTTAACAAAGCGCCATACAAGAATGTTATCGTTCTTGGACATGTGCAGGATGAGAACGGACAGAAGATGAGTAAGTCCAAAGGAAACGCGGTCGATCCATTTGACGCACTGGAGACATACGGAGCAGATGCGATCCGCTGGTACTTCTACAGCAACAGTGCACCATGGCTTCCAAACCGTTTCCACGGAAAAGCAGTTGTAGAAGGACAGCGTAAATTCATGGGAACTCTGTGGAACACATACGCATTCTTCGTACTGTATGCAAATATTGATGGATTTGACGCAACAAAATATACACTGGAATATGATAAATTAGGAGTCATGGATAAATGGCTTCTGTCCAAACTGAATACACTGACAAAAACAGTGGATGAGCATCTGGCAAACTACAGAATTCCGGAAAGTGCAAGAGCACTGCAGGATTTCGTGGATGACATGAGTAACTGGTATGTCAGAAGAAGCCGTGAGCGTTTCTGGGCAAAAGGAATGGAACAGGATAAGATCAATGCGTACATGACATTGTACACTGCGCTTGTGACAGTATCGAAAGTTGCTGCGCCGATGATCCCGTTCATGACAGAAGAAATCTACCAGAACCTGGTGAAGAGTGTTGATGCATCCGCTCCGGAAAGTATCCACCTTTGTGATTATCCGGAGGTTCAGAACGAACTGATCGATGAAAAACTGGAAGCAGATATGGACAATGTATTAAAACTGGTTGTCATGGGCCGTGCATGCCGTAACGCATCCAACATCAAAAACCGTCAGCCGATCGGACAGATGTTCGTGAAAGCAGGATTCGATCTGCCGGAATTTTATCAGGAGATCGTGGCAGATGAGTTGAATGTAAAAAATGTAAAATTTACAGATGATGTAAGAGACTTTACTTCTTATAGTTTTAAACCACAGTTAAAGACAGTCGGACCAAAATATGGTAAAATGTTGGGTGGAATCAAAGCTGCGTTAGACCAGCTCGATGGCAATGCAGCAATGGATGAGATTAACGAAACAGGTTCTCTGAAACTGGATATTAACGGACAGGAAGTAACACTGTTCAAAGAAGATTTGTTAATCGATACTGCACAGATTGAAGGATATGTTTCTGAAAATGACAATGGAATCACAGTTGTTCTGGATACAAATCTGACAGAAGAGCTTCTGGAGGAAGGATTTGTAAGAGAGATCATCAGTAAGATCCAGACAATGAGAAAAGAAGCCGGATTTGAAGTGATGGATAAGATCAAAGTGACCTACAAAGGAAGCGAAAAGGCAGAGGCAGTCTTCGCAGCGAACGGTACACAGATCTGTTCTGAGGTTCTGGCAGTTTCTGCAGAAAAAGCAGAGCCGGCCGGATTCGTAAAAGAATGGAAGATTAATGGAGAAGCTGTTTTCATGGGAGTCGAAAAAGAAGGGAGATAGTCGACATGTACAGCAAACGTTTTGAAAAGGAAACATTTAAAGAGGCAGTCAGGGAAAATGTAAGGACTCTGTATCGGAAAAATATTGCTGAAGCATCTCCACAGCAGATATTTCAGGCAGTTTCCTATGCCGTAAAAGATATTATTATGGATGACTGGATCGCTACGCAGAAGGCTTATGATGAAGCAGATGCAAAGACCGTCTACTATATGTCCATGGAGTTTCTGATGGGACGTGCGCTTGGCAATAACCTGATCAATATGACAGCATACAAAGAGGTCAAAGAAGCACTGGAAGAGATGGACATCGATCTGAACGTTGTTGAGGATGAAGAGCCGGACGCAGCACTTGGAAACGGAGGACTCGGAAGACTTGCAGCATGTTTTCTGGATTCATTGTCCACTTTGAATTATCCGGCATACGGATGTGGAATCCGTTACCGCTATGGAATGTTTAAGCAGAAAATAGAAAATGGTTATCAGGTGGAGACACCTGATAACTGGCTCAAAGAAGGAAATCCGTTTGAGCTGCGCCGCGAGGAATATGCAAAAGAAGTGCGCTTCGGAGGAAATGTACATTTTGACAAAGATCCGGAGACAGGAAAAGATATCTTTGTACAGGAAAATTATGAATCCGTACTTGCAATCCCATATGATATGCCGATCGTGGGATACGGTAATCACGTAGTCAATACACTGCGTGTGTGGGATGCAAAGGCGATCACAGATTTCCAGCTGGACGCATTTGACAGAGGAGATTATCACAAATCCGTAGAGCAGGAGAATCTTGCAAAACTGATCGTAGATGTATTGTATCCGAATGACAATCACTATGCAGGAAAAGAGCTTCGTCTGAAACAGCAGTATTTCTTTATTTCCGCAAGCTTGCAGACAATGCTTGAAAAGTATAAAAAGAAACACAGTGATGTGCGTAAACTCTACGAAAAGGTAGCGATTCAGATGAATGATACCCACCCGACCGTGGCAGTGCCGGAGCTGATGCGTCTTCTCATCGATCAGGAAGGGCTCACATGGGAGGAAGCATGGGATGTGACAACAAAGACCTGTGCATATACGAACCATACGATTATGTCAGAAGCTTTGGAAAAATGGCCGATTGATCTGTTCTCCAGACTGCTTCCGCGTATTTATCAGATCGTACAGGAGATTGACAGAAGATTCCTGATTGAGGTGCGTGCAAAATATCCTGGAAATGAAGAGAAGGTACGCAAGATGGCAATTCTCTATGATGGTCAGGTAAGAATGGCACATATGGCGATCATTGCAGGATATTCTGTCAATGGTGTTGCAAAGCTCCATACGGAGATCCTCAAACACCAAGAGTTAAAAGACTTCTATGAGATGATGCCGGAGAAATTTAATAACAAGACGAATGGAATCACGCAGAGAAGATTTTTGCTTCACGGAAATCAGCTGCTTGCAGACTGGATCACGGATAAGATCGGAGACGGCTGGATCACTGATCTTGCCCAGATCGGAAAGCTGAAAGCCTATGTAGATGATGAGCAGGCGAGAAAAGAGTTCATGGAGATCAAATACCGCAACAAAGTCCGTTTGGCAGCGTATATCAAAAAACACAACGGAATTGAAGTAGATCCGAATTCAATTTTTGATGTACAGGTAAAACGTCTTCATGAGTACAAACGTCAGTTGTTAAATATCATGCATGTAATGTATCTTTACAATCAGATCAAAGAACATCCGGAGGTGAGCTTCTATCCGAGAACCTTTATTTTCGGAGCAAAAGCAGCGGCCGGATATAAACGTGCAAAAGAGACGATCAAACTGATCAACTCCGTAGCAGATGTAGTCAATAATGACAGAAGCATCAATGGCAAATTAAAAGTTGTATTTATCGAAGATTACCGTGTATCCAACGCAGAGCTTTTATTTGCGGCAGCAGATGTCAGTGAGCAGATTTCTACAGCTTCCAAAGAAGCTTCCGGTACCGGAAATATGAAATTCATGCTCAACGGTGCGCCGACATTGGGTACGATGGACGGAGCCAACGTAGAGATTGTGGATGAAGTCGGCATTGAAAATGCATTTATCTTCGGACTCAGTTCAGAAGAAGTTATCAACTATGAAAATCATGGCGGATACAATCCGACAGAGATTTACTTCAATGACTGGGAGATCAAGCGTGTGGTAGATCAGCTGATGGATGGAACCTATGCAAACGGAAACCACGAGATGTACAAAGATCTGTATAACTCACTTCTGAACACACAGTGTACAGACAGACCGGACACATACTTTATTCTGAAGGATTTCCGTTCCTATTCAGATGCACAGAAGAAAGTAGAAGAAGCATATAAAGATAAGGACAGATGGTCCAAAATGGCGATGATGAACACTGCCAGCAGTGGAAAATTCACCTCTGACAGAACAATCGAAGAGTATGTGGATGATATCTGGAAACTGAAGAAGGTGTTTGTAAAGCCGGTCGAAGAATAGGAGGAAGCCTATGGAATTTTACAGTGAATTGCCATATGAGGATTTTAGTTACTATAATACTCCGTCCACTCATGAGGTGGGAGGCAGTATTCTGACAGGAATTTTGATGTTTTATCTGATCATATTACTGGTTGGACTGACCGTTGCGGTCGTAAACTATATTTTCCGCGGAATCGGAATGTACAACATGGCAAAAAGAGAAGGAATGGATTATCCATGGCTGGCGTTTGTACCATTTGCCAGAACGTACCTTCAGGGAGAGCTTGGCGGAACGGTACATCTGAAAAATAAACAGATCAAGAATCCGGGAATCTGGCTGATCGTACTGCCATTTATTTCTTCCATCGTTACCGGTATCCTGTATGTGGTCATATGGGTAGTGCTTGGATTTGGTGTGGTTTTCTCATCTTACGGCGGCTTTAGCTTTGGCGCAGTGACAGGAATCATTATCGTGACAGTTATCGTCATTGTATTTTTTACAGTGTACAATGCAGTCTACAGTGTGCTTCGAATTCTTGTAAACCGTCAGATTTATGAGAAATTTACAACACCGGGAATGGCAGTTGCACATGCGGTTCTGGGAGTATTACTTCCGCTGTATGAATCCATTTGTCTGTTTGTGATGCGGAATCGTCCGTATAATCCGGGAAAAGAACCGGATCTGGGAACACCGTTTATGACAACACCTCCGCCGATCGCGCCGGCACCTGAGATGCCGCGGCAGACATCGGAAGAGATACCGGCTGCTCCTGCGCCGAAGCAGGAGGAAACGCCTGCAGAAGATCAGAATACAGCGGATCCGGTAGACGGAGAGTTTAAGAAAGTAGACGAAGAGATCATCCCGGGAGAATACCGCAGGGTGGAAGAACCGCCAAGACCGGAGCATGAGCAGATGACTTCCAGCTATACGTATGGCGGGACAAAAGAAGAACCGAAAACAGATGACAAACCATCTGCAGAAGAATAAAAGGATATCAGACCTCCATGGTGCATATACTGCATCATGGAGGTTTTTTATGAAGATAAAACATCAAAAACTAAAATCAGCGGGAGCGTTTTTGACAATCCTGTTATTGCTTCCCTATGTAGTCACAGTTTTTGTAAACGGAATCGATGTACTGGGAATGTCGCAGGAACCTTGTGTTCAGGCAGAAACAGAAGATCAGGACGGTGAGAAGACTGTCAGGACGGTTCCGTGGACAGAATACATGATGGGAATTTTAGGGAAAACAATGCCAGCATCCTATGAAAAAGAGGCACTGAAGGCACAGGCAGTAGTACTTCGTACCATGCTGTATCAGCAGGCTGCACAGGATGTTGTGTTCAAAGAGGCATATCTGACACCGGAAGAATTGAAGAAAAAATGGGGAGCTGAAAATTTTGAGAATTATTATAAGAAATTAAGAGAGGTGCTGGATGAAACAGAGACACAAGTGCTTTTTTATCAGGATTCTTATGCCTGGGTTCCGTATCATCAATCCAGTAACGGAAAGACAAGAAGCGGAAAAGAAGTGATCGGCGGGGATACATATCCGTATCTTGCGACAAGAGAATGTCTGGAGGATGTGAAGGCGGAAGACGAGATGCATGTGTATCAGTTTTCGTATGATGAGATCAAGAAAAAGTGCCGGTCGTTCCTGGAAGCGGCAGAGGGAGAAGCAGAAGCCAAAAAAGCGCTGAAATTCGAAGATTTTGAAATCCAGGAAAAAGATTCTGCAGGATATGTTTCCAAATTTCGGATTGGAAACACGGTCTGCAGCGGAGATGAATTTCGAGATGCGTTATCTCTTGCATCCAGTGCATTTTCCATACAGGAAGAATCAGGAGGACTCAAAATCACCACAATGGGAAAAGGGCACGGACTTGGGATGAGCCAGTGGACGGCAAATGAACTGGCGAAAAACGGTCAAAATTATAAAGAGATTCTGGAATTCTTCTTTGAGGGAACAACGATCACAAACTCCGAAGAAATTTTGGAAAAACCAGAATAAACAGCAGTGCTTCTGGCAAAAATATAGCCAGAGGTGATGAATATGAATAACAATGAAAAGCCTTCCTTAAAAAGTAAAGGAATGTCAGTTGCGATTGTGATCTGTTTCGTCGTTGTAGTATCTGTCGTGGGAGCCGTTGTATACAACAGCTATCACCGAAGAGCAACGGGAAGCCAGCTTGCAAAAAACAACACCGTTACAGAAGAGACCAGAACAACCAATACCAATGATATTGTTCTGCCGCAGGCCGAAGAAGATACATCCGCAGAAAATGGATCAGAGACAGGTACGAATGAAAGCGCAGAGACACAGACAGAGACAGCAGCACCGGCAAAACAAGTTTATTTTGATGAAAACAGTACACTTGCATGGCCGGCAAGTGGAAGTGTGATTCTTGGATACAGCATGGATAAGACGGTATTTTTTCAGACACTGGAACAGTACAAGTATAATCCTGCAATGATTATCGCAGGAGAAGCCGGAGAAATGATAGGAGCTTCTGCAGACGGAATCGTAACCAACATTGAAGAAACTGCACAGACAGGAGTGACAGTCACACTGGATATGGGAAACGGTTACAGTGCAGTTTACGGGCAGCTCAAAGATGTGCCGCTTGCAATTGGGGATTTTGTGGCACAGGGACAGACTGTAGGATATTTAAGTGAACCGACAAAATACTATAGCGTAGAAGGTCCAAATCTTTATTTCGAGGTGACAAAAGACGGAGAAGCGAAAGATCCGGCAGTATATATGGAATAACAGTCAGGGGGTGCGAAAAATAAAATGTTTCGTATCCCTTTTTATTTTCCATAACGATGCTTGATTTGGAGCACAAAAGAGGAGTAAAATAGAGGACATTGATAAGAGGTGACAAAATGAACTATACATATATCTTAAAATGCAAAGATGATTCTCTGTATACCGGATGGACCAATGATCTGAAAAAGCGGATTACAAGCCACAATGCCGGGAAGGGAGCCAAGTATACAAAAGCCAGAAGACCGGTGGAACTGGTCTACTATGAAGAATTTCAGACAAGAGAAGAGGCAATGAAAAGAGAATATGCCATCAAACAGCTGTCCAGAAAAGAAAAAGAGGCACTGATCAAGACCAGGCCTCTTTAAAGGTTCTATATTAAGATAGGAAAATCTTAGCCAAAGTATCTCTTTAACAGACCTTCGAAAGCTTTTCCGTGACGAGCTTCGTCTCTTGCCATCTCGTGTACTGTATCGTGGATTGCATCCAGGTTGGCAGCTTTTGCACGTTTTGCAAGATCGAATTTACCAGCTGTAGCTCCGTTCTCAGCATCAACTCTCATCTCCAGGTTTTTCTTTGTGCTGTCTGTAACAACTTCACCTAACAATTCAGCGAATTTAGAAGCGTGCTCTGCTTCTTCCCAGGCAGCTTTTTCCCAGTATAATCCGATTTCCGGATATCCTTCTCTGTGAGCAACTCTTGCCATAGCAAGGTACATACCAACTTCTGTACATTCTCCTTCAAAGTTTGCTCTTAAGTCAGCAAGGATGTCTTCGCTTACGCCCTGAGCAACACCTACAACGTGCTCTGCAGCCCAAGATCTTTCTCCTGTCTGCTCTTTGAATTTATCAGCTGGTGCATGACAGACTGGACATTCAGCCGGTGCAGCGTCTCCCTCGTGAACATAACCACATACTGTACAAACAAATTTTTTCATAGTTCAAATCTCCTTTTCTTAATTGAATTTGACCGGAATGAGTCGGCCTTTGGTTAATATTATAATACGGAATCAGAAAACTTTCCATATTATGGACAAATTTAAGATTTTTTGATGCAGTTTCCGCATTTTCCATAAAAAGTCATCGTGCAGAAATCAATGATTCCATCAAAATCTTTAGCAGCAATTTCATTTAGCTCTGTGACATTTTGCATATCCATGTTGATATCCAGAACCCTTTTGCAGCAAGTGCAGAAAAAGTGGTTGTGAGGTCTCACATCACCGTCAAATCTGTCCCCGCCGTCAGGAGTTGTAATCTTGACTGCCTCACCGAGATCAGTCAGCAGATTTAAATTCCGGTAAACAGTTCCAAGACTGATATTCGGAAACTCCTCTTTGACATGCATATAGACCGTATCAGCAGTTGGATGCTCAGTGGTCGATGCCAGATAGTTCTTGATGGACTCTCGCTGTCTGCTATATTTCAAAGTAGCCAAGTGAGTTCTCCTTTCAAAACAATAATAGTAATCGTTGCTATGTTTAGACTATAATACAGTTTTGAAAGTTTGTCAATAGGATTTTTGAAAAAAGAATATTTTATTTGATAAAATGTTACAAAAAAGTTAATAAATAAAAAATAAACAGACATAATATATCGTGATATGTCGAAATACAGGAGAAAAAACCCTTTTAAAACTGTTGACACATCGTATAACCACTGATATAATCACACTGTAACAAATTTAATAATTATGTAACATTTAAAACTTCCTACAAAAGATAAAGACAGAAAACAGAGGAGGTTTTATATGAAAGCAGCACACATGAAACAAAAAATAGTCATTCCTGCTCTGGTAGGAATGATGATGATTCCGGGGAGTGCAGTTTATGCGGCAGATCAGAAAGCGGAAGTATATCCGGTTTTGCCGGCTGCAGGAATCGAAACAGTAGTAACAGATTGTTATGAAACGAAAGTAAAGGAGAATCTGCAGTTATATCTGGTACCGACAGGTGAGGGTGAGTATTTGAATATGGCGTTTTCGAATACAGGTGAAGAATTTACTTATATAAGAAGTGCGCCGGATGAGAACAGTGACTGGATCGGAAAATTGTATCCGGATTCGGCAGTCAGAGTTCTCGAATATAAAGAAGACTGGGTGAAGATCCAGTCAGGAGATGCGCAGGGATTCGTTCCGGCAGATGCATTGTACCTGGGAGAAGATGCAAAGTCACATGCAGGGGAATACGAAAAAGAGGTTGCAACGGTAACAGCTGATGTTCTGAATGTGAGGGTTGGTCAGGGAGTAGAGACACAGGTTCTGACACAGATTATGCAGAATCAGGAGTATGAAATTACTGGGGAACCAAAAGATGGATGGTATCCGGTGCAGGCAGGGGAGATCGCCGGCTGGGTATCCGGGGAGTATATCAGTATAGAGACAACGTATTCTTACGCAGAGACGAGGGAAGCAGAAGAGGCGAAGAAGCCAGAGCAGACCATAGTGCAGGAAACACAGAAGGTTCAGGAAGCTTCCGCCCAGAGTATTGTGCAAAATCAGGCTGCTTCGGGACAGGCTGTCATAGATTACGCCTGTCAGTTTATTGGAAATCCGTACGTATGGGGCGGTACCAGTCTGACAGAAGGAGCGGATTGCTCTGGATTTGTACAGTCTGTGTATGCACATTTCGGGATTAGCCTGCCAAGGACGACATGGGATATGGAAAATGTGGGAGTTGCTGTCAGCTATGAACAGGCACTTCCCGGAGATATTGTTTTGTATGACGGGCATGTCGGACTGTACATGGGAGACGGGACGATTGTAAATGCAATGAACGAAGCTGACGGGATTGGAATCTGCAGCGCAACTTATACAAATATCATAACGATCAGAAGAGTTCTGTAAATTCAGACCGCATTTTAAAGTTGACTGACTTTGAAATGCGGTATTTTTTTGGGGGAAAATGAGATAGAAAGAAACAAAAAAGTCAACAGGAAAATAAATAAATGGCAAGATGCACAAAAATGTAAAAAAATGTCGAAATTTGAAAAATAGGAGTTTTCAACTTATCCACACTCAAAATATGAAAAAACGTGGAAAACACGACATTTCCGAAAAGTTATTCACATTATCCACACTCAAACAGGTGTTTTTTGTGAATTACTTTTGTGAAAAAAAGAACGGATGTTTTGTAAGGTTATTATGAAATTGCTTGTTTGTCGAAAAAGAAAGAAAAATATATTGACTTTTGAGTATTCGAAAAGCAGTAAAAACAGAAGAAACAATTCAGAAAATTCAAGCAAAATAAGGTTGATTTTAAAACGTATTTTCCGGTTTTGGTGGTTGATAATTTAAAAAATAGAGATTATAATAAAGAACATTGAATAATAGAAGGAGGAATCATAATGGAAACATTTACAAAGAATACAACAATCGGCGAATTATTATCCGTATATCCTGAATGCGCGCCGATCTTAATGGAAATCGGAATGCACTGCCTTGGATGCCCGTCTGCACAGATGGAGACACTGGGTGAGGCAGCGATGGTTCACGGAATCGATGCAGATCTCCTGGTAGAGAAGATCAATGCGGCAAGAGCAGCAAAATAAGACTTATAACATAAAAGAGTGCGGACTGGGCAGTAAAGCTTAAGTCCGCACTCTTTTTATATGCGTTTATACCTGTGACAGCTTTTGAATCGCATCGGAAGAAATCACGACCTCGCAGTGTTCTTCCAGAAATGCAAGAACAGAAGCAGAGGCTTTCTCCAGACTGCCGTATTCAGAAAGCATATTGCAGATCTTGTTAAATTCATTGGCAGAATGATCCGATGGTGTCAGTGCCAGAATATACATATCTGCTTCATCGTCTCGATACAGTGTATTGGAACCGTGGTACGCAGGAGCCAGAAGATGGGCTGCCTGAATGACCAGATCAATATGGTTGAACGAGAACAGACGTACATTGAGCGGTGCTGGTTCCTCCTGTGGTTTGGAGGCAGGCTTGATGTCGGCTGCCGCTTCTTTTACTTTATTGAGCAGGTTCAGGAAGTCTTCTGCGCCCTCCAGCTTTTCCAGCTGTTCTGTCGGGCTTGCTTCAGAATCCATGCTTTGTGTAAATTTCGAGAATCTTGTATCCAGTTCCTCGGGATCTTCTACTTTTGTGATGATCAAAACGATGGAATCACCAGATGAAGGAATCGCTTCGATCATCAGAGGTAAATCTTCCGCTTCAAATCCAAAATCAAAGGATGCCTGCTGCATCATATCCCGAAACAGAGATTTTGCTTTTTCCGTACCGTAAGCCAGTTCACTCAGTTTTAAGTGACGAGCTGCTAAATCAGCATGTGTCAATGTACAACGAATTTGATTTTCATTCAGTTTTTCGATTTTCATGTGCTCACATCCTTACGAATTGAAATGTTGAAAAATATAGTCATTAAGTAGGAAAATAATAACTTATATTTCTTCACTATTAGTATAAACAAAAAGAAAAAAGATGTAAAGGAAAATAGTGAGACTTCTGCATTCTTTCATGTTATCAACAAAAGGGAAGTAGTTATAAACAAAAAACACATTGAAATGACGGAACACAATCCCTATAATTGGCAGTACAGAAGATAGTGTTCCGGATAAATATCACTTATTCAAGAAGGAGGGATACAAAAGAGACGATCAGATCATCTGAAACGAGTTGCTGAATTTTTCATTTATCAAGACATCAAAGAGCATATCTATCATTAAAATATTCGAAATTCAATGTTCTCGAATCGGGGACGAAATCAATATCAGACAGAAAAGTAAATTCAATGTGAGTTCATGCTATCTTTTGTACCGTGATAATTCAAAGGTACGTCACATACCTTCTGCGGTCAGTTATTACCGGGGATATTTATCAGAGCTCACGGAGGGAAGGAGAAGAACATGAAATCTGATGAGACAGCTTATCAGGAATTATTTGAGGAACTGGAAAAATATGAAAATAAAGGAGTATACATCAGTATGGATGGATTCCCGGCCAGTCCGATGCAGATTGTAGCGGCACATATGACAAGGGAAGAAGGAAGTTATATGCGGGACTATATTCTGGATACAGAAGGATATATTGAATCACTTTCATTTGTAAATATCAAGACAAAAGAACAGGCGTAGATCCCCTTTTACGTCGGACAAAAAGATTTAAAATATTTCTGAAGAATGTTTAAAATACTTCTTAAAATGGCAAATTAGTAATGACTGGTAAAAAAAGTATGTTATAATGGTTCTGTATAGGAGGTACGCATGGACGAAAGAGAAGAGAGGGTTGTGAAAACCCGCAGCACGGCGGGAACACAGCAAAACAAAACAAGAAGGCGCCCACGCAGGATTGCCGGAGGACCAGAGGATACAAGGGTGGATTCGAATCGCATACCGCCGTCTAAGAGACGGAAAAAGAGCCGCAGGGCAAGGCGAAGACGAAGAAATATGCTGATCAGGATGCTGCTGGTGATCATATTGATCATAGTGGCTGTTGGGGGCCTGATTTTCTGGAAGCGATATGGCTCATCGAATGAGAAGGCGAATCTGGAACAATATTATGGAATGACAGGTACGGACGATATCGCAGTGATCGTGAATAATCAGGTGATCGCAAAAGCGGACAACGGAGAATATGGGGCAGGAGGCCGTCTGATAGACGAACAGGCTTACATTGAATATTCTGTTCTGCATGATTTTGTGAATAAGCGCTTTTACTGGGATGCGAATGAGAATTTACTGTTGTATACATTGCCGCAGGGAAGTGTTGTTGCAAACATAGGAAGTAAGGAATATACAGAAGTCAGCGAACAAAAAAGTGAAGAGTATGTCATCTGGCAGACAGTCGATAATAAGGCATATGTTGCTTTGGACTTTGTGAAAAAGTACACGAATATGGAATGCAAAGAACATCAAGATCCGAATCGTGTGATGATCGTGAATGAGTTCGGAAAGACGACTGTGGCAGAGATGAAGCGGGATACACAAGTGCGGTTTCAGGGTGGAGTAAAGAGTCCGATCCTGACAGAGGTAAAAAAATCAGAAAAAGTGACTGTGATCGAGGATGAGGATGGCTGGAAGAAAGTTCGCACCAGCGATGGATTTATCGGATATGTACAGACGAATTCGCTGAAACATATCAAAGAGGAGACGATTTCCAGCAGCTTTGAAGAACCACAGTACACAGGTATATCGAAAGATTACAAGATTAATATGGCCTGGCACAATGTAGAAAATACTACTGCCAACGGGTATATTCAGGATATGCTTGCATCCACGAAAGGTCTGACGACGATCGCACCGACCTGGTTTCATATTGCAGATACGCAGGGGAATCTGAATTCAATCGCGGACGCAGATTATGTGAATTATGCGCATCAGTCCAATTTGGAAGTGTGGGCTGTTCTCAGGGATTTTCATGGGGGAATCAATTCGGCGGATGAGACTTATGAGGTGTTAAGTCATACTTCCAGGAGAACGAACCTGATCGATCAGGTTATAGCAGCAGCTCTGCAGGCTGGGATTGATGGAATCAATCTGGATTTTGAACTGATTTCTGCAGAGTGCGGAGAAGATTATGTACAGTTTGTGAGAGAACTTTCCATCAAGTGCCATCAGAATGGACTGGCATTTTCCGTAGACGATTATGTTCCGATGCCTTACAACACATTTTATGATCTGGAAGAACAGTCAGTATTTGCTGATTATGTAGTGATCATGGGGTATGATGAGCATGTGGAGGGTTCTTATGAAGCAGGTTCTGTGGCGTCTTACGGATACGTAAAAGACGGCATAGAGAATGCGTTAAAGTCTGTTCCTAAGGAAAAACTGATCAATGCGATCCCGTTGTATACAAGACTGTGGTTTGAGACACCGAAGACGCAGGAAGAGCTGGCATCAGAAGCCGGTACAGAAGCGGCAGATTATCCAAATAAAGTGACCAGTACGGCACTGGGAATGGAGGATGCTGAAAAACGGGTGCAGGAAGCCGGTGTACAGGCGTCATGGGATGAAGATACAAGGCAGAATTATGCACAGTGGGATGCAGACGGAGGAACATACAAGATCTGGCTGGAAGACAGTCAGTCGCTGGAAGAGAAGTTAAAGCTGATCAAAAAGAATGATCTTGCTGGTGTTGCCGAATGGCGCCTTGGCTGGGAGAATTCGGGAGTATGGGATCTGATCTCGCAGTACATCAATTAAAAAGTGAATAGAAGAATATAAAAAGGACGCTGGAATTCCGCTTTGGAATTTCAGCGTCGTTGTTTTCTGTAAAGTTGAATTAGAGAATCGATTTGACAAAATTCAGGATTTCGCTTTCACAGGCCTCTCTGGCAGGGATACTTGCAAAGTTGTGATTTCCTTTCGGGATTTTTACAAAAGTTCCGTTTCCGTTGTATCCTTCAAGATATGTTTCACAGGTTTTATCATCTACCAGATTATCTTCTGTTCCGCGAAGAATCAGGACTTTGCCGTCATATCCTTTTGCATCCTCAAAAGGAGAGTAGGTTGCCAGGTCATAGTTGAAATCAAGACCGAATTTCAGTCCTTCCATATCAGCAAATGTCATTCCCTGATTTTTGAAGAAATCTGCTTTTTCTTTACATCCATTCCACATTCCGGCACCCGGGCACATCAAAATCAGTCCGTAAGGATTCAACTTTGGAGCAGCGGTAGCAGCGACAAATCCGCCCATGCTCTGTCCGGATAAGATGATCTTATCTGTATCTACAAAATCTTGTCCTTTCAGCCATTCATAGACATCCTGAGTATCTTCCAGAAGTCCAGTGAAGGTCATTTCTTCGAATTCTCCGTCACTTTCTCCGCAGCCGTAGAAGTCAAAGCGAAGACAGGCGATTCCGTTTGCTTCCAGAACGCGGGCAAGATGTGTATGTGCGTATTTATAACCGGATAAGCTGCCGCCGAATCCGTGAAGGTTGAGTACGACCGGAGGATGGCTGACTCCATCCGGAAGATTTAACATTGCCCGTAGAGTATGATTTTTTCTGTTTTTAATTTCTGTGTAACGAATCATGGTATTATTCTCCTTGTTTTGCTCTTTTTTTCGCGAGTGTTTCTAACATTTCTTCTGTCTTTTTCTTGGAAAGCGGATATACAAAATACAGGATCAGTACAGCAATCAAATATCCGATCGCATAGATCGCAGTATAAGATTTCCAGATATGTGCTTTTACAGCAGCTGTCTGTACAGCTTCATTTACGTTATATCCGATCAGAGCCAGGGTAAAGCTGCTTAAGCTGGAGCTTACTGCAGAAGCAAGCTTGCGGAAGAAGGAATAGGTTGCATAGACCATACCTTCTTTTCTGTCGCCGGTGGTCAGTTCCTGGTAATCGATCGCATCGTTTACCATAGCCCAGATGAGTACCTGGAAACCACTTGCACCGAGGTAGCAGATTCCGTTGATAACAATGAACAAGATCGGATTCTTGATCGGGAAGAAGAATAAAATTCCGAATACGATAGCGGCAAAACCGGCTCCGTACATACACCATTCTTTTTTTCCGAATTTTTTAGATACAAATTTTGTTCCGACAAAAGTGATAATGGAATATACGGTACTGAGCATACCGGATACTGCCATGATCTGAACATTACCAAAGTAATCTTTAAATAAATAAGTATTCAGTCCGTTTACCACACTGGCTGCAATCATACCTGCAAGGCTGGAGAAAATGAGTCCCAGAAGCGCTCTGTTTTTAATGATATGTTTGAGTGCTTCAAAATAGTTGAATTTCTCTCTTTTTTCCACAGTGATGGAAACTCTCTCTTTACACCAGCTGCTTGTGATCATCAGGCAGAATACACCGATTGTTGCACAGATCAGTGCCATCAGGGTAAATCTGGAAGGAATCGGGTTGTTGTCTTTATATAAAACCAAAGGACCTGCAATCACGACGACTGTCATAAAGATTGTACCGCCAAGGCTTCTGTATCTGGACAAGTCTGTTCTGTGATTGACATCATCTGTCATAACGCTGGACAGAGAACCAAACGGTACATTGACACATGTATACAGGGCTTCATATAATACGTAGGTTACTAAAATGTAGATCAGTTTTAATTTATAATCAAAGCTGCTCACATCCAGGAATCCAATCACACACATAATGGCCATAGGAATGGAAAATGCCTTGATCCATGGAATAAAACGTCCGCCTTTCGTAGATTTTCTGGCATCGATCAAAGCGCCGATGATCGGATCGTTGATGGCATCCCAGATTTTAGTGATCAACAGAATCGTTCCGACATGTAAAGGATTTACTTTCAGTACGAGCGTGTAGAATACGGTCAAAAACATTGCCCGAAACTGTTCTGTACAGCAGCACCCCAGATCTCCGAGCGTGTAGCCGATTTTGTCTTTCATTGAAAACTCTCTCACAATTCTTCCTCCTTATCGTGTGGCTTTTTGTTTTCGTTTGTTTACGATGTTCATTATATCTTTATCTGAATAGGAAACATATCCAATTCTTGCTTGAAAACTATCAAAAATTGATATACTATTTATTTTGAATAGTTTTAATAGGGATTTACAGTGATTTTCATATATTTTAACGAGGTGATCATGAAAGAATATATTGCAAAGGAATACAAATATACACAATCAAAATGTAAGAAATTTCCGGCGACTACATATTATACAGTGTTTTTTATTACTGCCGGAAAATGTACATGCAGAAGCAGGGAGAAAACATATTTTTGTGCAACGGAAGAAATCATACTGGTCAATTCGGGTACATCGGTAGAAATTGAATATCCGGCGTCGAAAACTCCGCTGCATTTTCTTCAGATTTCGTTTTCTGCAGAACTGCTGAAACGTTTGTCTGATGAACAAACGGATCTGGAGTCCTGCTTTCATGTGGTTCCATATCAGGTTGTAGTCATTCAGGCAGAATCAGAAATCAGTATGCTGATAAAAAATCTTTCGAAAAGGCTTCTGACTCTTCCAAAAGAAACGACAGATTTCGGGCATGCACTGTTTCAGGACAGTATTCTGTCAATGCTGATCGTGCTGCTTTTACGTGCCTGTATTCATGTGGAATTTCACACAAAAAGTAAAACACGATCCCGACTTGCACTGGATGATATTTTTATTTTTATCAAACATCATCTGTACGAAGAAATTTCACTGGAACGTCTGGAAAAGGAATTTTTTATCAGTAAATATCATATTTCCAGAGAATTTAAACGGCAGACAGGAATCACCGTTCATCAGTATATTGTCAAAGCGAAGCTGGATCTGTGCAAACGGCTTCTGGAAAAGGGATATCCTATGACGGAAATCTATAAAATATGTGGACTTGGAAACTATAATAACCTGTTTCGGGCATTTAAAAGGGAGTTTGGAATCACACCAGGAGAATATGTGCGTCAATTCCAGGAGAGACAGAAAACTAAATCTGATGTTCATTAAAATGATTGTTCTCCATAAAACGGGTGACGGTGTCAAGCATTTCCTGTGGTGTGTAGGACTTCACGGTTCCTTTTTTATTATGAGGGAGGGAGTCGCTGTTCATGTTCTTTTTGAACTCATTCGGAGTCTGCCCGGTATATTTTTTAAATGCATTATTCATATAGCGGTAATCCGAAAATCCGCAGCCGTAGCAGATATCAATCAGAGAAAGTTCACCTTTCATCAGCAGTGCTTTTGCATTGAGATACCGGGTGTAGGTCAGAAATTCACTGAAAGAACGGTGCAGATTTTTCTGAATAAAATGTGATAAATAAGAGGCGGAGAGCTGCATGTGTTTTGCCAGGTCAGACAGAGTCACTCTTTCGGCAGAATGTTCCTCAATGTAACCAATGATTTCAGAGAGCTGGCTGTTTCTCTTGGTAGTGAGCGCAAGTTTGTCTCCATACATTTCATAGTAAGCGCAGCTCTGCAGGATGTCATGCACCATAATGTTGATCAGACCGGCACACTCCAGCTGGTAATAAGGCGCCTGCAGGAGATAAATCTTTAAAAGTTTGCAAAACGAGTAGGTGAACAGTCGCTCATTTTTACTCAAAAGTGTATTTTCCAGAAAGCTGATATGACTCATCTGCGGAAAATATCCTTCAAAATACTGTGGAAGAATATGAAGGGAGAGCAGGGTGGACGGCGCTTTCTCCGAAATAATCTCGTGGAGCTCGTTGGCGTTGATCAGGATGATATCTTTTTCAGAAAAAGACGTAGTATTGCCGTTGATGTTGAATGCCGGATCTCCTTTTAAGACCAGGATCAGCTCAATTTCCGGGTGCAGGTGGGCAGCACGGTATCCTACATCATAGACGGACAGATTCATATTTTTAATTTGGGGATGGTGGATATTTTCAATTTCCAGATGCATAAGAGAACTCCTTTTTTATTGTTGCTTCTATCATAATATAGTGCGCTTTATTATTCAATCAAATTCATAAAACAGCAGGAAAGTGATAGGAAGAAAGCTTAATTGACATATAAAAGAAAACAGGGGATGTGTATAGTAGAACATGTATTGAGCAGAAAGAAAATGTTAAGGAGAGGCTGATTATGAGATTATTAGAACCAATTAAAGTGGGAAAGATCGAGCTGAAAAACAGAGTGATGTTTCCGCCGATGACAACAGGATATGAAGGCAGAGACGGCACAATTGTAGAACAGAGCTTTAACTTCTATAAGAGACTGGCAGAAGGTGGCGTGTCCTATATTGTATTGGGAGATGTTGCTCCTGTAAATACAATCTCACCGACACCGAAGCTGTTCCATGACGGACAGATCGAAGCATTTAGAAAACTGGCAGATGCAGTTCATGAATTTGACTGTAAACTGGGAATCCAGATTTTCCATCCGGAGTATGATGTAGAGGCACTGGCTGAATTATTCCGCAAAGGGGATATGGAAGGCGGACGTGCAAAAATGCGTCATGATATGGTACATTTCATTCAGGAAGTGACGGAAGAGCAGTTGAACAGTATTTTGGATAAGATCGGGGAATGTGTAAAACGTGCACAGTCAGCCGGAGTTGATATTATAGAAGTACACGGAGACCGTCTGATCGGATCATTCTGTTCGACATTGATCAACCGCAGAACAGATTCCTACGGCGGAAGCTTTGAAAACAGAATTCGTTTTGCACTTCGCGTGGTGGATAAGATCAGAGAAGTGGCACCGGATATCTGTATTGATTATAAATTACCTGTAGTAACAGAAAACCCACTGCGCGGAAAAGGCGGTCTGATGATCGATGAGGCAGTAGAGTTTGCAAAAATTCTGGAGAGATCCGGAGTGGATATGATTCATGTAGGACAGGCAAACCATACAGGAAATATGAACGATACGATTCCTGCGATGGGAACACAGCCATATTGTTTCATGTCAAAATATACCAAACAGATCAAAGAAGCAGTCTCTATTCCGGTATCCTCAGTGGGACGTATCGTCACACCGGAGAACGCAGAAGCACTGATCGAAAATGGTGTCTGCGACATCGTGGGTCTGGGACGCTCTCTTCTGGCAGATCCGGATTATGTAAAGAAACTCGAAGCAGGAGAAGGAAGACGCATCCGTCACTGTATGATGTGCAATAAGGGATGTACAGATGCGATCCAGAACCGAAAATTCTTAAGCTGCGTACTCAATGCGGAAAACGGATATGAGTATGAGAGAACGATCACTCCTTCCGATGAGAAGAAAAAAGTAGTTGTGATCGGCGGTGGAGTTGCAGGTATGGAAGCAGCGAGAGTTGCAAGTGTAAAAGGTTATGAGGTTGTTCTGTTTGAAAAAGAAACGACACTTGGCGGTCAGCTCAACATTGCATCGGTTCCTCCGAGAAAATCTGAGATGAACCGTGCACTCCGCTATCTGACAAATGAGATGAAAGAGCTGCATGTAGACTTACGTCTTGGAAGAACAGCAGATGCAGAGATGATCCTGGCAGAGAATCCGGACAATGTGATCGTGGCAGCAGGAGCGCACAATGTGATTCCGCCGATCGAGGGAAGTAAAATGCCGCATGTATTTGATGCATGGAAAGTATTGAATCATGAGGAACTTCCGAGCGGACGTGTGGTTGTGATCGGAGGCGGTCTGGTCGGAGCAGAGACAGCAGAGCTTCTTGCAGAGATGGGATGTCAGGTTTCTGTAGTAGAGATGATGGAAGAAATCGCAAAAGAAGAATCCAAGACAGTAAGACCGGTATTGTTTGAGAGCTTTGAAAAATATCAGGTTCAGCTGCTGACAGGAACAAAAGTAACAGCCATTACAGCAAACAGTGTGGAAGCAGAAAATGCAGAGGGCAAAGTGTCTCTTCCTTGTGACTACGTAGTACTCGCAGTGGGAGCAAGACCGAATCTGTTTGACGCACAGGCACTGGAAGATAAAGGCGTACAGGTGAGCTTTGTCGGAGACTGCAATGAGAGAGCAGCAGATATCAATCGTGCAGTAGAAGAAGGGTATCTGGCAGCAAACGTTTTATAAAAAACGTACAGGTGGATGAAACATCCTTCTTTCGCATATACATGAAACAGAGTATATGCGAAAGGGGATGTTTTTTTGCGGTTCAAAAAGGTATTGGGGATACTGCGGACAAAGATCCGTCTGCTGCTGATGATCGGGGTACTTCTGGCGGCGGCAGCAGGATGTCAGTTTGCCGGAGAGTATCTGCACAGTCATTATATTCGGGAGGAAGCATCTGAGACCTCCGGAAATATATCAGAGAAAAAGACGGTTGTGATTGATTCCGGACACGGGGGAAAAGATCCCGGAAAAGTCGGGATCAACGGGGCGCAGGAAAAGGAACTCAATCTGCAGATCGCAGAAAAATTGAAGAAATATCTGGAGGAACATCAGATCACGGTGGTGATGACACGTACAAAGGATGAGGGACTTGCAGATTCTCAGGTGGAAGATCTGAAAGCCAGAGTAGAGTTGATCGACAAAGAATCTCCTGCACTTGCAGTCTGCATTCATCAGAACAGTTATCCACAGGAAAGCGTAAGAGGACCACAGATTTTTTATTTTGCGCACTCGAAGGAGGCAAAGAAAGCAGCAGAGGTAATGCAGACAGAGCTGAAAAATTTCGATCAGGAGCATGCCAGAGAGATTAAGGGAAATACTACATACTATATGCTGAAAAATACAAAGTCACCAATTGTGATCGTAGAATGTGGATTTTTAAGCAGCCCGGTGGAGGCAGGGATGTTGATCGATGAGGCGTATCAGCAGAAGCTTGCCCAGGCAATCGGCAATGGAATCCTGAAATATGTTGAGCGCTGATAAGAAAAATGGTATAATGAAAGCTATGGAAACGATAATTAAGAAAATAGACAAAAACCAAATAGACGAAGATGCAATACGAGAAGCGGGAGAGATTCTCAGAGAAGGAGGACTTGTTGCATTCCCAACAGAGACAGTTTACGGATTGGGGGCGAATGCACTGGACGAGGAGGCAGCGAAAAAAACATATGAAGCAAAGGGCCGTCCTTCTGATAATCCACTGATCGTTCATATTGCAGATCTGGAAGATTTAAGTGAGATTACGGAGAATGTACCTCCGGAGACAGAGCTTCTTGCGAAGCATTTCTGGCCGGGACCTTTGACGATGATCTTTGAAAAAAGTTCTCTGGTTCCATATGGCACGACAGGCGGTCTGGATACCGTTGCTGTGAGGATGCCAAGTGATCTGATCGCGAGAAAGCTGATCCTTGCGGCAGGCGGATATGTATCGGCGCCGAGTGCCAACACATCCGGACGTCCGAGTCCTACTACGGCAGAGCATGTGTGGGAAGATCTGAACGGGAAGATCGAGATGATCATAGACGGAGGAAGTGTAGATATCGGACTGGAGTCTACGATCCTGGATATGACAGTTTCTCCGCCGATGATCTTAAGACCGGGTGCAATCACTGCCGATATGCTGGAAGAAGTGATCGGCGTGGTGAGCGTGGATGAGACGATTCTGGGCAGTGAGAGCAGTCAGGCGCCGAAAGCACCGGGTATGAAATATCGCCATTATGCGCCGAAAGCAAAGCTGACGATCGTAGAAGGAAGTCTCAAGGAGGAAGTGTTTGCCATCCGGCAGCTTGCTTATGAAAAGAGCCGTCAGGGTGTTCAGGTGGGCATTATCGGGACGAATGAAACGGTTGAGTTTTATACCCATGGTCTGGTAAAAAATATCGGTTCCCGTGAAAATGAGAAGACTATTGCAAGGAATCTGTACCGAATTTTGAGAGAGTTTGACGAGGAGGATGTGTCAGAGATCTACAGTGAGTCATTTGCACTCCAGGGAATCGGCAATGCCATTATGAACCGTCTGGAAAAGGCGGCAGGACACTGCAGGATCCCCGCATCAGTTCTTACGAAAGAGCAAAAATACAGAAAAATCGTATTTGTCAGCAATACAGATACCTGTCGCGGACCGGTTGCGGCAGAGATTTTCAGGCATCAGTCATTAGACCAGGAATATTGGATCGAATCCAAGGGAATGGTCGTTTTGTTTCCAGAGCCGGTAAATCAGAAAGCAGAAGCTATTTTAAAGAGCAATCAGATGACGCTGGAAGGATATACTTCCAGACCGTTTACGGAGAAGAACCTGAATCCGGAGACACTGATCCTGACGATGGCACAGGCTCAGAAGGAGAAGATACTTTCTGAATATCCGAACGAATATACAGACAATGTATATACACTTACTGAGTTTACGGGAGAAACAGAAGAGATCCCGGATCCATATGGGCAGCCTTTGACTGCATATGGAGAGTGTTATGAGAAGATTACGTTGTTGATAGAAAAATTAGCAGAAATTTTAAATTCATTTACTAAAGGAGGACAATAATGTCAGAAGTACATGTTATGGATCATCCGCTGATCCAGCACAAAATCAGCTATATCCGCAGAGAGGATGTCGGAACAAAAGAATTCAGAGAGGTAATCAGTGAGATCGCGAGTCTGATGTGTTATGAAGCAACAAGAGATCTGAAGCTTCAGGACGTTACAATCAAAACACCGATCTGTGAGATGGTGGGAAAAGAGCTGACAGGAAAAAAACTGGCAGTTGTACCGATCTTAAGAGCGGGACTTGGTATGGTAGATGGAATGTTATCATTGATTCCGGCCGCAAAAGTAGGTCACATCGGTCTGTACCGTGATCCGGAAACATTAGAGCCGGTAGAATATTACTGCAAGCTTCCGGCAGACTGCAGTGAGAGAGAAGTATTTGTAGTAGATCCGATGCTGGCAACAGGCGGATCCAGTGCTGCTGCGATCCAGATGCTCAAGGACAAAGGAGTAAAGCATATCCGCTTCATGTGTATCCTTGCTGCACCGGAAGGGGTCAAGAAGATGCAGGAGGCACATCCGGATGTCGATATGTACATCGGAGCGCTGGATGATCATTTAAATGATCATGGCTACATTGTGCCTGGACTGGGAGATGCGGGAGATCGTATTTTCGGCACAAAATAAAGGAGTTGAAAATCATGTCAGATAAAAGAGAAGATTATCTGACCTGGGATGAGTATTTTATGGGAGTTGCCATGCTGTCCGGGATGCGTTCCAAGGATCCGAATACTCAGGTCGGATGCTGTATTGTGAGTCAGGACAACAAGATTTTGTCCATGGGATACAATGGATTTCCGAAAGGATGCTCAGATGATGAATTTCCGTGGGCGAGGGAAGGCGAAAATCCGCTGGAGACAAAGTATGTGTATTCCACACACAGTGAATTGAATGCCATATTGAATTACAGTGGCGGAAGCCTGGTCGGAGCCAAGTTGTATGTGTCACTGTTTCCGTGTAATGAGTGCGCAAAAGCGATCATTCAGTCGGGAATTAAAGAGGTCATTTATGATTGTGACAAGTATGCGGACACCCCGAGTGTCATGGCATCCAAACGGATGATGGATGCAGCCGGAGTCCGGTATCATCAGTATCATCGATCAAACCGGGAGATTAAAATAAAATTATAGACTGCGCATAAACTACCTTCTGTGGGAATAAGATATATCAGATGTTTCCACAGGAGGTAGTTTTGTTATGAAAAATAAAGCGGGAGCTGTGATTTTAAACTTTTTTCTGCGGGCAGTGATGGGAATCTGCCTGATATATTTTATCAATCAATACGTCCTGCCGGATCAGGATTCCTGGAAGGTAGGAATCAACGGGCTGTCCTTTTTGACATCCGGAAGCCTTGGTATTCCTGGGGTCTGCATGCTTTATGGAATTCTGGTGTATCAAAGTTTGTAAGGTTTTCACAAAAAACTGCAATTTAGGAAAAGCGTATGGACAAGGCGGGAAACTGCGTTTATAATACATTTCACACAGCAGATCATTCGAGTGCTGTTTTTATCGGACCTGCTTCACAGGTCTTTTGTATCAGGAGATCAGAGGATTCTGATCGTCAGTTATTTTTATTCAGGCTGCGGTTCGCAGCGGTATTTTCATCCAAAAGATTGAATGAATCATACAGAACAGGAGGGATAGGTTGCATCAGAAAAATTTTGTAATCTGTGATCAGGAGGCAGATTATGCGAGAAACCTTATGCAGATGATCGGAGGCAGAAAAGAGCTTGGATTTCAGATGCATATGTTTCAGAAATTGGAACCACTGAAAAAATTCGCAGAACAAAAGCCAATCCAGATCTTGCTGATCGGAGAGGAATATTCGCAGGAAGAAAGACTGGAAATTCCGGCAGCAGAGCGATTTGTACTGGTAAAAGCAGAAGGGAGGTATCTGGCAGACGAAGAAAAGGAGCTTTATAAGTATCAGTCAGTTGATCAGATTCTGACAAAGGTTCTGGAGCTTTCTGTGGACAAGGAACGGGCTGTGGCAAAGACGCTCCGAAAGACAAGGGGAAGTCTGATCGGTGTTTATTCACCCATACACAGGATCGGGAAGACGAAGTATGCGTTGGAACTGGGAAAAGAGCTGGCAGAAAAAGGACCTGTTCTGTATCTGAATCTGGAAGAGTATGCAGGAGGTGAGCATTATTTTTCAAAAGAACAGGAACAGAATCTGGGAGATCTCTTGTATTATTCAAAACAGGAGACCGGAAATCTGGGACTTCGTATCAGCATGATGACAGGCCAGATTGGAAACATGGATTATATACGTCCGATTCCGGTGGTACAGGATCTGCAGGCGGTCACAGCAGAAGAGTGGATGCAGCTGTTTGAGCAGATTGTGGAAAAAAGTATTTATGAAGTGTTGATCCTGGATTTGGGAGACAGTGTGAACGGACTGTTTTCGATTCTGGAAAAATGTGATTCTGTTCATACGCTTTCGATCGAAGAGCCGGCAGCAAAGGCAAAGCTGCAGCAGTATACGGAGAATCTTTTGCGGACCGGACATGAGAAAATCCTGGAGCATACGGTACAGAAGGTGGTAAGGTCGAGAAACGGCGGTACTGTCATATGAGAAACACAGAGCGATTATATGACCGGGTGATTGAAAAGATGGATATGACCTGCGATATGGAAGACGAGGAACTGCAGGAGCTGATTCACGAAGTGTTGGAGGAGGCTTCAAAAGAAGAGTTTATTCCGCTTCAGGAAAAGATACGGATCAGCAAAGAGTTGTTTAATGCGTTCCGGAAACTGGATATTCTGCAGGAGTTGATCGAAGATGATGAGATCACGGAAATCATGATCAATGGGACGGATCATATTTTTCTGGAAAAAGCGGGGCGTATTTTTGAGTCAGATCGCAGATTTGTGTCAGTTGCAAAGCTGGAAGATGTGATCCAGCAGATTGCGGCAGGTGCGAATCGCTATGTCAATGAAGCATCTCCCATCGTAGATGCGAGACTGGAGGACGGTTCCCGTGTAAATGTTGTACTGCGTCCGGTGGCATTAAACGGTCCGATCATGACGATTCGAAAATTTCCAAAAGAGGCCGTTACAATGAAACAGCTGATTGACTGGGGAAGTATCAGTCAGGAAGCGGTAAATTTCTTAAAAATTCTTGTGGAATCAAAATATAACATTTTTGTCAGCGGAGGGACAGGCTCCGGTAAGACAACATTTCTCAATGCGTTATCAGACTATATTCCAAAAGATGAACGAATTATTACAATTGAAGACAATGCGGAGCTCCAGATCAAGGGTGTTTCGAATCTGGTCAGACTGGAGGCGAGAAACGCCAACCTGGAAGGAGAAGGGGCGGTGACGATCCGTGATCTGATCAAGTCAGCACTTCGTATGAGACCGGATCGGATCATTGTGGGGGAAGTCAGAGGTGATGAAACAGTGGACATGATATCTTCAGCAATGCTTAACGGCCATAGTGGTTCAATGTCTACCGGTCATGCCAACAATCCGATGGATATGCTTCACAGATTGGAGACGATGATGCTGATGGGGATTGAATTGCCTCTGATCGCGATTCAGCAGCAGATCGCTTCTGCTCTGGACGTTATCATTCATCTCGGAAGACTCCGGGATAAGAGCAGAAAAGTACTGGAGATTACAGAAGTACTTGGGTATGAGAATGGAAGGATTCAGTTACAGACATTATATAAATTTCAGGAGGAGGGAATGGAAGATGGAAAAATTAAAGGAACTCTTATGAAGGAAAATGAAATCACTCAGAGAGAAAAACTGCTGGCAGCAGGATATTCAGAAACGGGAATACATGGCGGCAGCGTGCAGAGGAATTCTGATCACGGGGATGACGGCCTATCTGTTTTATGATCATTGGGCAGCGTGGATCTTGATGGTTCCAATCGCATTGCTCTATGTGAAGAACTGGGAAGAAGAGTGCTGTAAACAGAAGAAAGAAGAATTCCGAGAACAGTTTCGTGAGAGCATACAGACGTTGTCCGCAATTTTAAAAGTCGGGTATTCTGTGGAAAACGCAATCCGGGAAACGTGGAAAGAAATCTGCCCCATTTACAAGAAAAAAACAAGAATTATAAAGGAATATGAAACGATGGTTCATCAGCTGGATCTGAATATGACAGCAGAAGAAGTGATGAAGCAGTTTGCCGATCGTGTGAAAGAGGAAGATGTGGAAAATTTTGTAACGGTATTTGGCGCTGCAAAACGTCTGGGAGGAGACAGTATTGCCATTATTCGGCATGCGGCAGACGCAATCGGAGAAAAAATGGAAGTTGAAAGAGAAATACAGGTGATGCTCACTTCAAAAAAGCTGGAATTTAAGATCATGTGTGTGATTCCGTTTGTAATTATTCTGTATATGAGAAGCGCATTTCCTGAGTTTATGGCAGTGCTTTACGGAAATCTTGCAGGCACTTTGTTTATGACAATCTGCCTGATGGTATATCTGACAGCTTATCAGCTGGGCAAAAAAATGACACAGATAGAGGTGTAAGGGGATGGTATGAAAACAGAAAGAAAAGGATATCAAAAGGCAGTACTGGTGATCGCAGTGTTTACGATTCTGGCGGGAGCCTTATATGCGACTGATAATTTTCGGAAAATTCCGCAAAACAAATCCGGAAGCAGTATATTAAAACGGAATGAACACGGGCAGGGGGAGAAAAATCAAAAGCTGGTCGCAAAAACAAAAGATCAGAAAGCGAAAATCACTGTGGAAATACAGGAACAGTCGTATACACAGGAAGAATTGCAAAGAGTATTTGACACAGCAGGGAAAAAGCTGGAAACGCTGATACTTGGGGAAAATAAGAGTCTGGATGAAGTGAGGTATGATCTGAATCTTGTAAAAACAGTACCGGATACGGGAATCGAGGTATCCTGGGAGTTAAGTGATTACCAGACAGTAAACATTCTTGGCGAACTGCAGGATAAAAATCTGTCGGAAGAGGGAACAACCATTGAGTTAAAAGCATTACTCACATACGGAGATGCAAAGGCAGAGCATCAGTTTTCGGCAAGAGTGTTTCCGCCAAAGCTGGATGATGCCGGGCAGTTTCAAAGACAGCTGGAAAAGAAAATGAAGGAAGCAGATGAGACAGACCGTGAATCCGGGTATGTGGTGCTTCCGGATGAAATTGAAGGAAAAACAATATCCTGGCATTATGCAAAAGATATGAGAAGTGTGGGAATCTTTGTACTGGGGATTGTGGCAGCGGCCCTGATGCTGGTGCTGGAAAAACAGAATGAAATCCAGAAAAAGAAGGCACGCCGACATCAGCTGGCAATGGATTATCCGGAATTTATCAGTACATTTACATTGTATCTGGGAGCCGGAATGCCTGCACGAAGAGCGTGGTTTCAGATTGCATCGGTTTATCGGCAGCAGGAAAATACGAGATATGTGTATGAGGAGATGGTCTATACCATGCGGGAAATGCAGAGAGGAACTCCGGAGAGTGAATGCTATGAGCATTTTGGAATGCGGTGCGGGCTTCCGGTCTATCGTAAATTTGCGGTGATGCTGTCTCAGAATTTAAGAAAAGGAACAAAGGGACTGGCAGAATTACTTCAGAGAGAAGCAGCAGGAGCGTTTGAAGAGCGCAAAGCAGCAGCCAGAAAACTGGGAGAAGAGACCAGTACCAGACTGCTGGGACCGATGTTTCTGATGCTGGGAGTGGTGCTGATGATCATTGTTGTACCGGCATTTTTGACGATTCAGATTTAAGAAGAAAGGAAGAGGACGATATGTTGAGAAAATTTACAGAGAGCATGAGAGAACGGGTGCAGATGTTTGTGGCAGAGATGCAGGCAGAAACCGGGCTGTCAGTCGTGGAGATGATATTGATATTGGTGGTTATCATTGCGCTCGTCTTGATATTTAAAACACAGCTGACCACACTGGTCAACGATATTTTCGAAAAGATCACAAGTGAAAGTGCGGGAATCTAACGTGGAAAAAGGGGAGATCACAGCATTTTTAAGCCTGATATTTGTACTGATGATCTCATTTGTAACAGCAATTCTGGAAAGTGCATCCGTTCAGGCAGAGAAAAATCAGGCAAGGCTGGATATGGATCGTGCGGTGTATTCGGTATTTGGAGAATATCAGAAAGAATTATTGGAAGAGTATGGAATCTTTGCGGTGGAGGGAAGTTATGAAACCGGTAATTTCTCAGAGAAACAGCTGATCGACAGAATGCACTATTATGGAGCGTCAGGAATCTGGCCGGAAGTAGAAGGGATTCAATTTCTCACAGATCAAAACGGACAGGCATTTCGGGAAGGCGCTGTCAAATATATGGAAGATCTGTATGGGATTTCGATTATTCAAGGATTGGGGGCTCTGGCAGAAAAGTGGGAACAGCAGGAAATTACCGGGGAACAGACAAAGGATGAGAGCAATCAGAGTCTGGAAGAACTGGATGATATGTTGAATCAGAATCAGAGCTCTCTTCCGATGGAAAATAATCCGCTTCCCCACATTGAACAGTTGAAAAAGTCGGGTCTGATCAGCCTGGTATTTCCGAAAGAAAAGCAGGTTTCCCAAAAGCAGATTCGAGGGGAAGAACAGGCTTCCTCCCGTGCGCTGCGGGTAGGGAGGGGGACATTTTCGGTCAGAAGTGATGTGGATGAAGTTACAAAAAAGCTGTTATTTCATGAGTACATTCTTAAAAAATTCGGAAATGCTGTGGAAGAAGAAAAAGAAAAACGATCGCTTGCCTATGAAGTGGAATATCTTCTGGAGGGAAAGACATCTGATCAGGAAAATCTGGAGGCGGTGCTGAACAAGATGCTTTTGATCCGGATGGGGCTGAATTTTGTATATCTGCAGACGGATACAGCAAAACAGGCGGAGGCAGGAGCTATGGCATTGGCGCTGGCAACGGCAGTAGCGCTTCCGATGCTGGAGCCTGTAGTCAAACAGGTATTGCTGGCAGCGTGGGCATTCGGGGAAAGTGTCATGGATTTACGTTCTCTGATGTCCGGAAAACGCGTTGCTCTGGTAAAAACAGCAGAGAACTGGCAGCTGTCGCTCTCTTCCCTGATGAAGATGGGAACCAGTGAAGATACACAGGAAGGGGCTGATGTAACAGATGGATGGGATTACAAAAGTTATCTGAGAATGCTGTTGTTTTTAGAAAATGGAGATCATCTTACCATGCGTACGCTGGATCGGGTGGAGCAAAATCTGATCTATGAAAAAGGACTTGCCTTTTTTCGTGCAGATGCATGTGTAACAAAGCTCAGACTGCAAAACCTTGTTCAGATCAGAAACGGGTTATCTTATGAATTTCCACTCTATTTCGGATATGAATAAACAACTCCCGCACCCGGCACAGGTGCCCGGATCTACTGCCGAAACGTCCCCTCTGGCAGAGACACTCACAAATTTTAAAGAAAGGAAAAATGATGACACAATCAAATCAAAAACCATCCAATAAGAATCTAAAACGGGCATCTGTGCCGGGGGCGGGAGGAAGTATTACTGTAGAAGCAGCGCTTAGCGTACCGATCTTCTTTTTTGCGGTAGTATGTCTGATCTATTTTATTGAAATTCATAATGTGCAGACAACCATTCGGGCAGCGGCAGTTCATGCGTCCAAGATCTGTACGGAAGATACAGCACTTGTTCCGGTCTTAAATACATCGAAGCTGGAATCGGAAATTGTCAGGAGTATTGGAGCAAAGCGTCTGGAGAACAGTATTGTGAGCGGTGGAAGTAAAGGGATACAATGTGCGGGATCATATTGTAATCCCAATGGGAATGAGCTGAATGTTGTTGTACGATACGGAATCCGGCTTCCGTTTTTACAGTTTGGAAATCTGTCTGCAGAATATAAGGAAGAAATGAAATTCAGCAGTTGGAACGGATTTCAGAAGAAAGGTCTGGAGTCAGGAGATGAACAGATCGTCTATATTACAAAAACAGGGCTGGTTTATCATGAAGATTATCAGTGTACGTATCTGCAGCTTTCTGTCAGGTTTATCCCTTATGCAGACCTGGACGGAATTCGGAACGAAGACGGCGGAAGATATTATAAATGTGACAAATGTGTCCATGGAAGTGCAATGGCAGGAGTTTATATTACAAATACAGGGGGCAAGTATCACAACTCACTCACATGCGGCGGTCTGAACCGGACGATTTATGCGGTTCAGAAATCAAGGGTGATAGGAAGAGGGGGATGTTCACGATGTACGAAATAGGAGAAATTTGTTTTGGAGGATATTTATGTGTTGTTTCCATGTGGGATATCAGAAAAAGAGAAATACCGGTCTGGCTTATTGCGGCAGGTGGGATTCTTTCGGCAAGTCTTGGATATTTTCATGGAAAAATTCCACTGGTACTAATGGTCACAGGCGCGCTTGTGGGCGGAGTGTTTCTTCTAATCAGCAGATTGACACAGGAGGCTTTCGGATATGGTGACAGTCTGATGATCGCGGTGACGGGGGTGTATCTCGGATTTTGGAATGTGTTGTATCTCCTTGTCTGGGCATATGTTCTGGCAGCAGTGTTTGCAGGATACGTGCTGATCAGGAAAGGTTTTCAAAAAGATGCGGCATTTCCGTTTGTTCCGTTTTTACTGGCTGCGTATATAGGGATCGTCTGTCTGGGAGGGATATAAATGAGGTGTGTAAAGGGGAGTACCACAGTTGAAATGGCATATGTGATGCCGTTGATTTTTCTGGTATTTCTGATCATTGTCCGTACGACATTTTATTATCATGATAAAAGTATTTTAGACGGGATGGCATATGAAGCAGTTACGACAGCGGTTCAGACGGCACGGAATCCAAAAGCGAAAGAAGCGGATGTGGAGACGTTTTGCAGGGAACGGATCAGGGGGAAACTTATTTATTTTTCTATGCCGGAGGTGTCTGTGAATGTGACAGATGATGAGGCAGAGACGACAATTTCCGCGACCAGAGGGAAGATGTGTATCCGGGTAACAAGACAGGTAAAAATCCCGCATCCGGAGAAAAAGATCCGTTTGAAGAAAAAACTGGAAACAATAAAATAGGAGAAGTTGGAAGTGAATACAAAATATGAAAAAGAATTAAACAGAATCTGTCTGCATATTCATGTACCGGAGATTTATGAGGAAGATTATCAGATGCCGATGCTGAGAGCAAATAAAATTCCGGGCATTCTGGAAGTAAACGGCTGCGGAATCGATGGAGAGAGCCGGTATACATATGAAATCACAGGATTAGTTTCCATGGCGGTTTTATTTGAAAACAAGCAGGTTCAAAAAGGGGATATTGAGCAGTTTATCTATTGTCTTCTGGAGAGTATTTCGCAGCTGCAAAAGTATATGCTGCATCCGGGCTGTCTGTTGTTAGAACCGGAATATGTTTTTTGCAGAAAACAGAAATATTTCTTTTGCTATCTGCCTGGAGGAAAACAGGAGCTCTGTGAATCATTTCACCGAATGACAGAGTATTTTGTAGAAAAGCTGGATTATGAAGATGAGCAGGGGATCACGCTTGCTTATGAACTGCATAAAGCAACACTTGAGGAGAACTATGATCTGGATGCCATTATGCAGGAATACCGTACAGAATGCGAAGAAGCAGAAGAGGAGGATGAGGCGGATACAGAGGAAGCGTGGGAAGAAGAGGAAATTTCTGATTCTCTGTTTACGTTGGATACGGAAGAGGAATATGAACCTGCAAAGGATACGGAGGTCATCCGGGAATCCGGCGGTGTATGGAGTGCCTGGAAAAAAGCGGCGCATAAAATCAGCAGAGGGAGACTTGGAAGATGGGGAAGCTGGGATGATCTGATATTGGAAACAGATGGACAAGATGAATCCACTCACTTATAATAACTGTATTAAATTGCGCCTGATGAAGGGCGCGGAAAAGAGGGATTCAAATTGCAGAAAAACAAACAGACAGTCTGTACAGCGGCACTGATCGTGATCAATATGGGAATCTTTTTTCTATTGTCATTTCTGGGTAACCCGGAAAATGCGGTATTTATGATAAAATACGGAGCCATGTACCCACCGTTGATTTTTGAAGATGCCCAGTATTATCGGTTGATAACCTGCATTTTTTTACATTTTGGGATCGATCATCTGATGAATAACATGGTAATGCTCGGTGCATTGGGGTGGAATCTGGAGAAGGAGATTGGCAGTTTTAAATTTTTACTGATTTATTTTGTGAGCGGGATCGGGGCAAATCTGATTTCTCTTGCCATGGATTTTTACACTGGAAATCTGGCAGTCTCAGCAGGTGCATCCGGAGCAATTTTTGGATTGCTCGGGGCACTTCTGTGGGTTGTGATTCGTAACAGAGGAAAGGCCGGAAGGCTCACCGGAAGAGGGATGCTGTTTATGGTACTGTTAAGTCTTTATTTTGGCTTTACCAGTACAGGCGTAGACAATGCGGCCCATGTGGGCGGGCTGATCTGTGGATTTCTGACAGCCGTGCTTTTGTATCACGGAAGGAACGTGCCTAGACAGGAAGTGTAACGGTAAATGTAGTGGATTCCTGCGGAGTGGAAACAGCAGTGAGAGTTCCTTCGTGAGCCTCTGCAATCTTGCGGGAGAATGCCAGTCCAAGTCCGGTTCCGCCCGGTTTGTAGGTGACAAATGGCTGGAAGATACATTCCATCTGCTCCGGAGTGATTCCGCAGCCGGTATCGGTACAGGTGATGGTAATGATATCTCCGCTGCGGGAAGCTGCCAGATGAATGGAGCCTTGTTCGGTGATGGCTTCCTCTGCATTTTTCAGCAGGTTCAGGACAAGTTCCTGCAGTTTGATCTTGTCTCCGGTAAATTCACCGAGAGAGTCGGAGATAGAAGAGGAAAATTCAATATCTGCTTCATTTGTGTCCAGCGAGATTGCAAAAGAGATTGCAACGTTTTTCAAAAGCTGTTCTATAGAGAAGACAGAATAATACAATTCATTGCTGCTGTTAAAGGCAGAAAGCTCTTCTAAAAGCTGAATAATAAAATCGACGTCACCCATTACCTGGCTCCAGTGCGGAATGTCTTTGAGCTCCGGATTTTGTTTTTCCATTACCTGCAGGGCAGAGGAAACAAGAGTAAGGGGATTGCGAATCTCATGTGAGATCGTGGAAATTGTATTTCGGTGATTGCGCAGAAGCTGCGGGATGATCTGCCGTGCATCTTCATTATTGCTCATCAATTTGTTCATTTTATTAATATCGATATTGTATAGCATAGTTATGTCCTCCAAAGTAGTTCTGTTTAAGTGTAGTCTATCATGCGAAAAAGGAGGGTTCAATAAAATAAGTATGACAAAATTCGACAAAAAAGGCGATTTCTGTAAGTAAAATATTCTTCTATTTTCTGGAAAAATGTTTTATACTACAAGTAAACAAAAAAGGAGATGCTTAGATAATGAAAGATGATAACTGTATTTTTTGCAAACTGGCATCAGGTGAGATTCCTTCAGTAACTATTTATGAAGATGCTGATTTTCGTGTAATTCTGGATTTGAGCCCGGCGTCAAAAGGACATGCACTGATCATACCAAAAGAACATTACCGCAATTTATATGATCTGGATGATGAACTGGCAGCAAAAGCGCTGGTGCTGGCAAAAAAGATGATCTGTAAGATGAAAGATATTCTTGGATGTGATGGATATAATATTGTTCAGAATAATGAAGAGCCGGCAGGGCAGACTGTATTCCATTTTCATATGCATTTGATACCGCGTTATGAAGGAGATCAGGTTGGTCTTGGCTGGAAGATGGGTGAACTGACAGAAGCAGACAAGGAAGAGATTCTGAATAAAATCAAGTAATTACTGGAGAAAACATGTTGACGGATAAACAAGATTATGATGAGATATACCAAAAATACAAAAATCTCGTTATGAAGGCAGCATATAAATATTCAGGGAATTACGATATTGCAGAAGATATTACACAGAGTACATTTCTGCAATTATATATGTATATCGATGAATTGAAGGATATCAATATCAAAGCCTGGATGTATACGACTGCAAAGCATATGGCATTGAATTATAACAAGAAAGCAGAAAGAGAAGTTCTCTCGGAAACAGGGGATGATCCTGTTATTTTAGATCTGGAGGACAGCGCAGAAGATACATACATGGAAAGAATGAAGGATGATGAACAGACCAGTCTGCATGAAGAGATTTTTGCAGCCTTGTACAAGCATAATCCACGTTGGTATGATGCAATTCGTTATGTATATTACTTGGAGATTCCGCAGTCTGCTGTTGCAGAAAGAATGGAGATAAGCATAGAAGTGCTGCACAGTTTACTCTACAGAGCAAGAAAATGGATCAGAAAAAAGTTTGGTGTAGAGTATGAGGAATTTTTGGAGCTGTAAACGAACAGGTGTCAAAACGACACCTGTTCAGCTGATTTTAGTGGTGATATAAAACTATCTGCGGGAATTCTCGATGAGATCGATGATTGTATCGATTGAATTTTGCTGATTCGAATCACGCATGGCATCCATAAAACGGCTGCGATCGTTATACAATTTCCGCACTGCCTCTAAAAGAGATTCTTTGGTCAGCTCTTCTTCTTCGAGAACCATGCTGAAGCCCTGACGTTCAAAGGAGCGGGCATTTAAAATCTGATCTCCGCGGCTTGCGTTGGCTGAGAGCGGGATCAGCAGATTCGGTTTTCTCAGAGCAAGAAGTTCGCAGATTGCGTTTGCACCGGCTCTTGAGATCACAATATCTGCAAGTGCAAAGATATCACGAAGCTCATCCTTGATATATTCAAACTGTGTGTAGCCTTTCATAGAAGTCAGAGAGTCATCTACCTTGCCTTTTCCGCAGAGATGGACAATCTGGAAATGCTCTAAAAGTTCCGGGAGTGCCAGACGAACAGCGTTATTTACTGCAACGGATCCAAGGCTTCCGCCGATGACGAGGATGACTGGCTTGTCAGCAGAAAAATGACACAGATCCATAGCCGCGATCCTGTTTCCGGATAATAGTTCCTGACGGATCGGAGAACCTGTTAATACGGCCTTGTCTTTCGGAAGATGCTCCAGAGTCTCAGGAAAGTTACAGCATACCTTTGTAGCAGATGGAATTGCGATCTTGTTGGCAAGTCCGGGTGTCATATCAGATTCGTGAATGATCGTCGGAACTTTATTGTGTTTGCCGGCAAGTACGACAGGAACAGATACAAATCCGCCTTTGGAAAAGATCACATCCGGCTGAAGTTCTTTGATCAGTCTCTTTGCTTCACCGAATCCTTTCAATACGCGGAATGGATCGGTAAAGTTCTGAACACTGAAATAGCGGCGCAGTTTACCGGAAGAGATTCCGTGGTAAGGGATGCCGAATGGCTCGATGAGCTCTTTTTCGATTCCCTGATAAGAGCCAATATACTGAATATCGTATCCGAGTTCCAAAAGACGTGGAATCAGAGCGATATTGGGGGTAACATGACCGGCGGTTCCACCTCCGGTAAGTATGATTCGTTTCATATAAAAACCTCCAGAAAAAATGTGTTAGTTAGTCGGCTGCAACGAAAATAGCCGAGGAAAACATATAATTTCATATTAACCTTATTTAGTGAAATGTCAAGACAAAAGTAGGAACCATAAATAGAATCGTGTAAGGGGTAGAACGATGAAAAAAAAGAACGTGCTTTCACTTCATGAAGAAACAGAAAAAGAAGCGGCAAAAATCGAAAAAGAGATTCTGAAAGACTCCAAACTGGAAGAAATCAAAGTCTCTGATGAAATGGAAAAAAGGCTGGCAGAGCAGATACAGGCATATGAAAAGACACAAAGTCAAAAGAAAAAGAAACTGCATCGGCACAGTCCACTTTTCAGAAGAAGAGTGATGGTGGCTGTTGCCGTGCTGATGATCGCGGCTGTTGCAACAAGTGTGACTGCGGTGGGGAGTAAATCTTATCTCAAGGAGATCATTGAGAAGTTTACCGGGGAGACAGGTCAGGCATCGGTGATCAATGTGGAGGATATGGATACGCAGGCAAGTGAGAGTGCGGATGAGACACAGGTGTATCGGGAGGTAAAAAAAGAACTGGGAATTCAGGCTGTGAGAATACAGTATAAGCCCAAGGGAATGAGACTACAGAAATATATTCTTGATAAGGAACAAAGAAGAGCACAAATATTTTATGAATATAAAGGAGAAGTAGTCTGGTATTCTATTTACATGAATGCAGAGGATTCTTCGTTGGGACAGAAAGAATCTGATGGAATTATTGATGAATTTACAATCGAAAATAATATGAAAAAGATCAATGTTACAGAATACCAAGTGAAAGGATATGAAGAAACTGGATTTTTAGCAGAATTTGAGGATTATGGAGTTCATTACCAACTGAGAGGAATGATGGAACGTGATGAATTAGAGAAAGTTTTAAAAAATTTAAAATTTTTTTGAAAAAACGCGTCAGTTTTTTCGAGTTCGATTGTTTACTTAATAGAGGGGGAAGGAGAGAGTTATGAAAATCAGAAAAAAGGTATTGTCTGTGCTCTGTGCTGCAATGTTACTGGGAACAATCACATCAGTTACAGTTCCTCAGGTGCAGGCATCAGATGAACAGACGAAAAAGGTGGATGGTTCTTATCTGACCATGCAGGAGAGTGCATCGGGCACAAGTCAGAATGAGGATGCAAAAGGTCAGTACATCATGTTAGGAGAATGCTCCATTACAAAAGCTGGGCGGAATCGGATTTATGTATATTCTGGAACAACAGCCAGAACAACAGTGAATTTTGTATCTACAATTATATATGTGGATCAGTACAATGAAAAAGATGATGCTTGGGATCAAATTGATGCTTGGAGCAAAGATGCAGAGAATGACTATTTTGTGAGTACTTCGAAATACATAAGTGTGGATTCGGGGTATTATTATCGGGTACGAGCAGAGCATTTTGCAGGTATGGAGTATCCATATGAGGAGGATTATTCCTTCACAGACGGAATTATGATCAAATAGCCAATTACTTACCTTTTATAATTCCATAGTCTCTGAGTGGTTGAAGCAGCCGTCATAGTATGATGCAACTATAAAATAAATTATAAGAGCCTGTACGAAAACACCACAATGAACAGACATGCTTATGACGGCTGCTTCAACCACTCAGGGATACAAAATCATATTGATATGAAACAAAAACAGCAATCGGAATTACTTTCCGATTGCTGTTTTTAATGCTTGTGCGAGCTGATCCGGGCAGGAAGTTGCCTTGAATCCGCAGCGGATTCTTTCTACTCTGTCAATGACTTCCTGAACATCCATTCCTTCTACAAGGCGCGCAATTCCCTGAAGATTGCCGTTACATCCTCCAGTAAAGTGTACATTTTTTACTTTATTGTCTTCGATATCAAATTCGATGTTCTGAGAACAGACTCCAGTTGGTTTGTAATGCATAGTATCAGACCTCCAATTAAAAAATTCATTTGTATGTTATCAGAAGAATTATAACAGACCTGTTTTGGAAATTCCAGAGGAAGTTTATTCACTTTCGTATGTCAGGATTCGAGTGTTTTTGTGGAAAAACGACAACATCTGAAAGTGGACTGTGGATAACTTTCAAAAACGCTCACGCCTTGAAAATCAAGGGAAAGGTGAAGTTTAAAAGGGGAAAAATCCAGGTGGGAAATCAGAGAAAAGAAGCATGGAAACAGACCGAATGTAGAATTATGTAGAACGGTTTTGCGGGCATCCTGGGGAGACTTGTTTTATAATGGCCACAGGCACACAATTGAACGAATTGTGAAAAAGACCATAAACAGGAGGTTTAACTATGTGGAAAGAAGCAGTAGCGGAGACAGGCATCATATTTTATCTGATGCTGGGAGTAGGAATTGTTGGGATACTTGCAAAGGTAATGAATTATGTGACTTTGCGTAAGCTGGTGAATGCGGCCGGGAGTATGTCAAAGAGTACACACAAACTGATGAAGCTTGTTCGTGCAAAATACGAACATGCCTGTATGGTACATGACAGAGTAGAAAATGTGAATGCATTTGTAGAAAAATACATTTATGAGTACAGAGGGTTTTTCCTGAAAATACATACCTGGAGACAGATCCAGATTCAGTCGATCTGGTTTGCGGGAATTCTGGCGGCGATTGGAGCTGTGGGACATTTCATGGCGCATGGATTTTGTGAGCAGGTGTATCAGTATGGTGCGCTTGGGGCAGCAGAGATGGTAGCGTTGTTTGTAATCAGCCAGCTTTCCGATGAATCGTATAAAATCGAGGCGGCGGAGAATTACATGGTGGATTATCTGGAAAATGTGTGTGCGCACCGATACAAACGAATGCGTAAAAATGAAAAAAATCTGGAGGTAATCCGTACGGAGGCAGGAGAATCCCAGAAATTATCCGGCGCCCAGAAAGCATCGCAGAGAGCGGCGGCTGTAGTGAAGAAACAGGATGAGGAGCTTGCCATCAATATAGAGGAAGAACCGAAAAAATTCAAGAAAGAACTGGAGAAGACGATGGAAAAAGAGGATCTGGAAGAACCGGCGCTCAAAGAGGAGGCGATTCGTCAGATTTTGGAAGAATTCCTTGCCTAACAAAGTCAGATTTGATAAAATGGGCTTGTAAATTTATAGAAGTTAGAGAGGAAGGATAAACAATGGCTAATAAAGTAACATTTGATTATTCAAAAGCAGCTGGTTTTGTTCAGGAGCATGAAATGGCATATATGAGCGAGCTTGTGGCACAGGCAAAAGAGAAGCTTGTGGCAAAGAGCGGAGCAGGAAATGATTTTCTTGGATGGATCGATCTTCCGGTTGATTATGATAAAGAAGAGTTTGTACGTATTCAGAAAGCAGCAGAAAAGATCAGAAAAGATTCAGAAGTACTTCTTGTGATCGGAATCGGCGGATCTTATCTCGGAGCGAGAGCTGCCATTGAATTTCTGGGACATTCTTTCGCAAATGTGGTATCCAAAGAGATCAGAAAATCTCCGGAGATCTACTATGTAGGAAACAGCATCAGCAGTACATATATCAAACATCTGATCGATGTAGTGGGAGACAGAGATTTTTCTATCAACATGATCTCAAAATCCGGAACAACAACAGAGCCGGCCATTGCCTTCCGTGTATTTAAAGAGATTCTGGAAAAGAAATACGGAAAAGAAGAAGCAGCAAAGAGAATTTATGCAACAACTGACAAAGCAAAAGGTGCACTGAAGAACCTTGCAACAGAAGAGGGATACGAGACATTTGTAGTACCGGATGATGTAGGAGGACGTTTCTCTGTACTGACAGCAGTTGGTCTGCTTCCGATCGCAGTAAGTGGTGCTGATATCGAGAAACTCATGGAAGGTGCAGCAGCAGGAAGAAAAGAAGCTCTGGAGAATGATTTCGCAGAGAACGGAGCACTTCAGTATGCTGCGATCCGTAACATTTTGCTTAGAAAAGGAAAGACGATCGAAGTTCTGGCAAACTATGAGCCAAGCCTTCACTATGTATCTGAGTGGTGGAAACAGCTTTACGGAGAGAGCGAAGGAAAAGACCAGAAAGGAATCTTCCCGGCATCTGTAGATCTGACAACTGATCTGCACTCTATGGGACAGTTCATTCAGGATGGAAACAGAATCCTGTTTGAGACAGTTATGAATGTGGAGACATCCAAAGAAGAGATCATCATCAATGAAGAGCCTGTAGATCTGGATGGACTGAACTATCTTGCAGGAAAAACAGTTGATTTCATCAACAAGAGCGCGATGAACGGAACAATCCTTGCTCACACAGATGGTAATGTACCGAACCTGATCGTGAACATTCCGGAACAGAACGAATACTATCTGGGACAGTTATTCTACTTCTTCGAATTCGCATGTGGAATCAGCGGATATCTGCTCGGTGTGAATCCATTCAATCAGCCGGGAGTTGAGAGCTATAAGAAAAATATGTTCGCACTCCTTGGAAAACCTGGATTTGAAGCAGAGAGAGAAGAGCTGTTGAAGAGACTGTAATAGGAAAAGAATAAAGTAGGACAAGTAGAAAGCCTCCGGCGGGGAAGATAAGATTCTTTCCCCAGCCGGGGGCTTTTTTATGGCTGTGTTTTAAAAATTCTGTTTTTATATTCTTTTGGAGAAATTCCATATTGCTTTGTAAAAGCTTTGTAGAAAACAGAGTAATCAGAAAACCCGCAGAGTTCAGGTAATTTTTTTAATGGTGTCTGGCTGGAAATTAAATTTTTAGCTTCGATCAGGCGGCGTTGTGTAATATACCGATAAAGGCTCAAACTGATCTGTTTACTGAACAATTGATTGATAGAAGATTCACTGACCAGAAAGTGAGCTGCAATTCGTTTCGCACTTAATTCTTCGGAAAGATGATTTTCTATAAAGTGAATGATCTCGTCCAAAAGAATGGTTTTTTCCGGCTTTAGAGGATTTATTTCATGAGAATTTAAAAATTGATGAAATAAAGTAACGATTTGCGCAGACAAACCAATCTTATAGAGTTCTGCACCCGAAAAATCAGGAGGAATGTTTAACATTTTTTCGTAAAGTTCTTCTACCTGATATAGAATATTTCCGGAGAGAAGGAATACATTTTGCGGCAGTAAACAGGGCGATTTTTCGATTGGATCATTGTTCAAAAGGTTCATATATTGATGATAGATTTTATTGCTGATCCACATCACAGTTCTGCGGTAAGGTTCTGAAAGCTGTTCCAGATAAAGCGGACAGTGGCTGACACCGGGAGGAATGCATACAATGGAATTTTTAACCAGCTGATAACGGGTATTGCCGACCATATATTGTAAAGAACCACTTTGACAAAATAAAATTTCAAAAAAAGTATGGCTGTGTAAATCTACATTGTCTTTCGAGTAACTGATATCTTCATGTACATCCACATAGTCGCTGTCCATTTCTAATTCCTGATAAGTAATGGAATCGATGGAAAATGTGGGGTCATTTAATAATAATTTAGCTTCGTGAAGTTTCATAAAAATCCTCTCATGTTTTTGTGCAAATAATATAAAACGATAAAATTAAATATTAGATTTGCAATGTAATTTGATGAATTTGCAATATAAATTGCAATTATTATAACTTATAATTAGGATAACACAAATCACGTGAATTGAAAAGAAAAAGAAAAGAGGACAAGCAGGATGAACAAAAAACAAATTCGCCCGTTCGGGGTGAAGGATGAAATCGGGTATGTATTTGGAGACATGGCGGGCAGCTTTGTAAATTTATTTGTAGATGCATATTTTCTGATTTTTTGTACCAATGTATTGGGAATCAGCGCAGGATGGATGGGAACGTTATTTTTAGTGGCCAGATTATGGGATGCGATCAATGATCCGATTATGGGATCTTTCCCAGATCGTTGGATGATTGGAAAGTCCGGAGATAAATTCAAACCATGGATTAAGATTTTTATGCTTCCACTGGCATTATCTGGTGTGCTTTGCTTTTTTAATGTTCCATTGGAAGGGATTGCACTTCATGCTTATGTAGCATTTGCATATGTTCTGTATGGAATGAGCTACACAGGAACTTCCATGCCATTTGGTGCGATGGCCAGCGTTGTAAGTGATGATCCGATCCAGAGAAGTAAGCTTTCCAGAGCAAGAAGTATCGGTGGAACGATCGTAGGAATCGTAGGACTTTCCATCGTTCCTGTTGTCTGCTTTGACAAGCAGAGCAATATTCTTCCGGAGCGTTTTACTTTGATCGCAGTAATTTTTGGAGTTTTAAGTATTATCAGCTATTTTGTTCTGCTGAATTGTACACAGGAGCGTATTCGACAGAATACGGAAAAGACAGAGAAATTTAATTATGGTAAAGTATTAAAAGCAACTGTACATAACAGACCATTGATCGGGGTTATGGTAGCAACATTAGGAAGTATGCTCTTTATTACCGGATCAAACCAGGTAAGAAGCTACATTTTTAAAGAGTACTATGCAAGAACAGATGTCATGTCTATTATCAGTCTTGCAACCATTCCGATTCTGGTGATCTGTTTCCCGTTGGTTCCGAAGCTGGTAGCGAAGTTCGGAAAAAAAGCAACCTTGATGGCAGCAATTATTTCCAGTACGATCTTTAGTGTCATTCCGGTTGTCATGGAAATTAAAAATGTATATGTGTATTCGGCATTGGTTGTATTGGGAACGATCGGACAGACAGTATTTACAATGTTGATCTGGGCGCTTGTTACAGACTGTCTGGATTACAGCGAATGGAAATTTAATGAAAGAAGCGATGGTTCTATGTATTCTTTATATACATTTAGTAGAAAAATAGGTTCGACCATTGCCTCTACAGGAGTTTCTTTCGGATTGGCAGCAATCGGATTTGTTTCCGGTTCTAATGTCGTGCAGACAGCGGAAGCAGTGAATGGAATTTATTTCCTGGTCAATATCATTCCAGTGGTAACTTGCGCTTTAGAGTTGATTGGAGTAGGGCTGATCTTTAATTTGAATAAAGAGACTACAGAACAGATGTATGCAGAATTAAAGGCAAAATAAAGTACAGAAAATGAGGCTGAGTATGCTATGAAAAAAATAGATATTCATTTACATGCAGCGCTAGATCCGGTTCCGGGAACAGAAAAATTCAAGATATCAACAGGCGAAGAAATGCTTGCTCATTTAGAGGAGCTTCAGATTGAAAAAGCGATTGTCATGTCATCCGGAGAGACAGAAGGAGCAATGGCTTCTGTCTCCGGAAACCAGAAATGCAGAGAACTGGCCAGAAGATTTCCTGAAAAATATGTATGGATGTGTAATCTGGATGAAAATTGTGAAGAAACCATTGAAGAGAGGCTCAGGGAATATCAAAGGCAGGGAGCTGTAGGAATTGGTGAGTTTATGATCTGTAGAAAAATAAACCATCCTTTTGTTCAGGCTGTATTTCAGGCGGCAGAAAAACTGGGAATGCCAATCCTGTTTCATATGAGTCCGCAGGAGGGATATGAATATGGCATTGTCGATGAACCGGGACTGCCGATGTTGGAAGAAGCTTTAGAAAAATATCCCGGATTAAAATTCATAGGGCACAGTCAGCCGTTCTGGCATGAAATCAGTCAGGATGCGAAGCCGGATCTGAAATCTCGAATGGAATGGGGCAGAGGTCCTGTCAGGGAAGGCGGCAGATTGGTCTGTCTTATGAGAAATTATAAAAACTTATACGCAGATCTGTCTGCAAACAGTGGTGGATGTGCTATTATGAGAGATGAAAAGTTTGGTTTACAATTTTTGGAGGAATTTCAGGATCGTCTGATGTTCGGTACAGATATGGTAAATACGGATATGGTATTTCCATTGGGAGAATGGCTGGACAGACAGTATCAGGAAGGAAAATTATCTGCACAGGCCTACCGGAAAATTTGTTTTGAGAATGCCAAAAAGATATTTCAGTTATAAGAGGAAAGGTGAAAAATGAGAACAAGAATTATACCGAAGATGTTGAATGATGAAGTGGAAGAATATCTTACACGAAATGATATTGTGATCGTTCCGGTCGGAACTGTGGAAATGCACGGGGGATTTCCTCTGGATTCGGAAACCGTAGTCAGTGAAGCGTTTGCACTTAAAATGGCGGAGGCATGTGACGGACTTGTATTAACTGGCCTTCCATATTTTTATGCAGGAGCGACTGCAAGTGGAAGAGGAACGGTTCAGGTCAGCATTCAGGAAGGAATTCGTTATCTGACAGGAATTGCGGAAAGTCTTTTACGCCAGGGATTTAAAAGACAGATTTATATCAGTGCACATGGTCCGGCACATATGACAGTGAGTCCGATGGTAAGAGATTTTATGGATAAAACAGGAACTCCGATCCTGTATATGGATATGATCATGCAGCTGATGAGAAATGGACAGGATGTTTTTAAATCTGCAGATACATTCCATGCAATTACGGTGGGCGCTTATGATATGCTGGGCAGATTGGAAGATGTACCGCTGACTACAAAATATGAGCATCAGGAGAAGCAGAGCTGTGCGGAGTTTGATGATGTATTCGCATTGGCATATCAAAGTGGTTCCATCGGATATTATTTTGGAAATCCGAAAGACCACATGAGTACACCGTCAATTCCTACAGAAGAAAGACGCAAAGAACTGGCGGAAGAAGGAAAAGAAACAATTCAGGTTCTTGTGGAACGGATGAATGTGCCTCATATTGCAGAACAGATGAAAAATCTGGAAGCATATAATCAGGAAATTGCAAAACGCTGTCCGTGGGTTCCTTTTGCGCAGTAGAGTGGATCGAACAAGATAAATTTTCTTCGTCTTTCGCTTGCCCTCATTCTGAAAGTATAGTAAGATACCTTCAGAGGAGTTGATAGGAATTATGTTGTATTGGGTAATTATCGGAATATTGATCGCAGCGATCATAGCAGTAATCTTCTTTACGATTTCAAAATTATTAAAACAGAAAAAAGATTATAATCAGTTTGAACGGAGATATCATTCTGAAGATGATTATGATGATGACTATGATGACGAAGAAGATGATGATGAGGAAGAGGATGATTATGAACCAGAACCGAGATGTCGTCCGGTGAGAGAACAGGCAGAACGCCGTACATCTTCTGCCCCGGCGAAGAGACGCTGGAAGATCATTCTGGAAGATGTGGATCAGCAGGATCAGTATAGTTTTATTTTTTATGATTCGCTGGGAATCGGAAGGGTCAGTGCATCGTCAGAGTATGACAAGTTTTTGTCCCTGCCGGAAGATTTAAGAGTATCAAAGGTACACTGCGCGATCATCCGAAGTGGGGATAAGCTGTACTTGAGAGATGAAGGTTCAAAAAACCATACATATTTGAATGGAAAACAGATTCATAAGCCAATTGTGATCCAGAAAGAAGATGTGATCACGGTCGGGGAGACCAGACTGGAAGTTGTAAAAATTCTGCGGGAGACAAGATAATCCCGCAGAATTTTTTTGCAATTCCCTCTTTAACATGCTAAAATGATAAACAGTTAGTGAAATTATTGGAAAGACAAAGGAGGTTACCATGATTAAATTATATGATAACGGTGTGTACTTGTTAAACGGCACAGAAATCCTGGAAGATACGGGAAATGTGTCACTTCCTGTCTCGAAAGAAGAGGCTGCAAAGAATACGATTGCCTATGGAATCCTGGACAGTCATAATACTTCAGGCAATATGGAACGCCTGCAGATTAAATTTGATAAATTGACATCCCACGATATTACGTTTGTGGGAATTATTCAGACGGCAAGAGCTTCCGGACTGGAAAAATTTCCGGTACCGTATGTTTTGACAAACTGTCATAACAGTCTCTGTGCAGTTGGTGGAACGATCAATGAGGATGACCATATGTTTGGGCTTACCTGTGCGAAAAAGTACGGTGGTGTGTATGTTCCGCCTCATCAGGCAGTCATCCATCAGTTTGCAAGAGAGGTTCTTGCAGAGTGCGGCAAGATGATCCTTGGTTCTGACAGCCATACCCGCTACGGAGCATTGGGAACCATGGCAATGGGAGAAGGCGGACCGGAGCTTGTAAAACAGCTTTTGAATAAGACATATGACATCAAGAAACCAGAAGTGATCGGAATCTATCTGGATGGAGAGCCGGCAAAAGGAGTCGGACCTCAGGATGTTGCTCTGGCGATTATCGGAGCTACATTTGCAAATGGATATGTGAACAATAAAGTCATGGAGTTTGTCGGACCTGGAGTCTCAAAACTGAGCGCAGATTACCGAATCGGAATCGATGTTATGACAACAGAGACAACTTGTCTGTCTTCTATCTGGAAAACAGATGAGAAGATTCAGGAATTCTATGAGATCCACGGAAGAAGCGAAGGATACAAAGAACTGAATCCAGGAGCAGTGACTTACTATGATGGAATGGTTTATGTCAATATGAGTGAGATCAAACCAATGATCGCGATGCCGTTCCATCCGAGCAATGTCTATACGATCGATGAAGTAAATGCAAACCTGGCAGACATTCTTCACGAAGTTGAGAAGAAAGCGCTGATCAGTCTGGATGGAGCAGTAGATTACTCTCTCCAGAGCAAGATCGTGAATGGAAAACTGTATGTAGATCAGGGAATTATTGCCGGTTGTGCAGGCGGTGGATTTGAAAACATCTGTGCGGCAGCGGACATCATCAAAGGAAGAAATATCGGTGCGGATGAATTTACATTCAGCGTGTATCCGGCAAGTACACCGATTTATATGGAACTTGTGAAAAATGGAGCGATCGCAGATCTGATGGAGGCAGGAACCGTTGTGAAGACTGCATTCTGCGGACCATGCTTTGGTGCCGGAGATACGCCTGCAAACAATGCGTTCTCAATCCGTCATACAACAAGAAACTTCCCGAACAGAGAAGGTTCCAAGCTGCAGAACGGTCAGATTTCTTCTGTTGCATTGATGGATGCCCGTTCGATTGCGGCAACAGCGGCAAACAAAGGATTCCTGACACCGGCGACAGCAATGGATGTCGAGTACAAGGGACAGAAATATCACTTTGATCAGAACATTTATGCAAATCGTGTATTTGACAGCAAGGGCGTGGCAGATCCAAGTGTAGAGATCAAGTTTGGTCCGAATATCAAAGACTGGCCGGAAATGTCAGCACTTCCACAGAATCTGGTTCTTAAGGTTGTATCTGAGATCCACGATCCTGTTACGACAACAGATGAACTGATTCCGTCCGGTGAGACTTCTTCTTATCGTTCGAATCCGCTGGGACTGGCAGAATTTGCACTTTCCAGAAAAGATCCTGCATATGTAGGACGCGCCAAAGAAGTACAGGCAGCACAGAAGGCGATCGAAGCAGGAAAATGTCCGCTTGAGGTGCTGGAAGAATTAAAACCGGTCATGGCGAAGGTTCAGGAGAAATTCCCACAGGTCGGAGAAGGAAATGTAGGAGTCGGAAGTACGATCTTTGCAGTGAAACCGGGAGACGGTTCTGCACGTGAACAGGCTGCATCCTGCCAGAAAGTACTGGGCGGATGGGCAAACATTGCCAACGAGTATGCTACAAAACGTTATCGTTCAAACCTGATCAACTGGGGAATGCTGCCGCTTCTGACAGATGCGGATGACAAAGCACTTCCATTTAAGAATGATGACTATATCTTCATTCCGGATGTGAGAAACGCAGTAGAAGAAAAGGCAGATGTGATCAAGGCCTATGTTGTAGGAGATGAACTGAAAGAAGTAGAGTTCCGTCTGGGTGATCTGACAGATGCCGAAAGAGAGATTATTTTGAAGGGCTGTCTGATCAATTACTATAGAGGTTAGAGATTAAACAGATGAAAAAATCAGGGAGAAACAAAAAATCTCCCTGATTTTTTATTTTCCATGCAACAAAACTTCACTTGAAAGACTCTTATGTGTGACAAAAGAGTTATTGTGAACAGTAACACAAACAAAAAAGAAAGAGAGGGGATGCGGATGTACGATTATCAAAAAAGTGCGGAAGCAGTTCTGATACGACGTGCAAAGCGCGGGGACGTCAAAGCGTTTTCGGAGTTGTATTCCAGAATCTATGTGGAACTTTATAAATTTGCACTCTATACTCTGAAGCATCCGCAGGAGGCGGAGGATGCAGTCAGTGATACTGTGGTGACAGCTTATGAAAAGATATCCAGTCTCAAAAAGGAGGAGTCTTTCAGAAGCTGGATCTTTACCATATTGAGCAATCATTGTAAGAACCAGTTTCGAAAGAGAGCCCAGACACATGAGTTGGATGAGACTTATCCATCAAAAGAGTCAGACTATGCTGTCTCACAGGATGTAAAGAGTGCATTCTGGAAACTGGATGATGAAGAACGTCTGATTGTTTCATTTTCAGTATTTGGAGGATACCAAAGTGATGAGATCGGTCAGATGCTGGATATGAATCCGGTTACGGTTCGTTCCAGAAAAAAGAGGGCCCTGGAGAAGATGCGAGTGGTTCTTCAGGAAGTGGAGGTATAAGGATGGAAAATAAAAGAGACAGACATTTTACAGAAGAGGAAATAAAAGACAAGATTGTGCAGTCAGCAGAGGGGATGGAAGTGCCTGATTCTTTAAAACCTGAGAATATTGAAAAGAAACTGGCACAGAAAAAGAAAAAACGGACACCAGTTTATGGAATTGTGGCAGCAGCGGCATGTTGTTGTCTTGTTGTGGGGGCAGTTGCACTTTCCGGACGTGGAATGATGCAGGATAAGGAAGCACAAAAAGCAGCGGAAAAGGCTGCAGACGATACAGTCGCTGAGTCGACTGCTGCGTTGGCAAGTGCGAAGGATTATGATCAGATTTACAAGTACGTTCAGGCAGCGGCAGAAGAGGAAGAGATCATGTATGGCACAGGGGGAGCTGATGGAGCGGCTCTTTATACAGGGGAGAAAGCAGTCGCTGATCAGGCTGTATCACATTCCGATACGAATGTGCGGACAGAGGGGGTCGGTGAAGGTGATGTCGTCAAGACGGACGGAAAGTATCTGTATATCATGAGCATGGATAAGGTGCAGATCCTGAATATTGAATCTGAAGAGATGAAGCAAGTAGGAACCATTTCCATGGATGCAAATGATTATCTGATCGAGATTTATTTAAAAGATGAAAAACTGGTCTGTGTGTATGCGAGAACCACCGATGAGACAGACAGTCAGGGAGTCGTCAGAAGTGTGACACATACTGTGGCGGAAGTTTTTGATGTGAGCAATCCGGAAAAGCCAAAATCTTTGGGAGAGATGTCACAGAGCGGAAGTTTCCATACTATGCGTGTATCCGGAGATTACGTGTATCTGCTTAGTACGTTCTATGCCGATATTTCCGGGTCAAAGAATGATGTCAGCAGTTATGTACCGGAAGTGCAGGGGAAAGTGATGGACAGCAGTTATATTTTACTTCCGCAGCAGGAAAAGGGACGAGTTTATACAGTAGTGACTTCATTCAGTCTGAAAGACCCGACAGAGCAGATCGATCACCTGGCATTCTTCGGAGATGGCAGTCAGTGCTATGTAAGTGAGAATAATATTTATGTGTATGACACAATCTATGACGCAAAAGTCTCTCCGGTGACACAGACAGAGATTCGAAAAGTTTCTTATAAAAATGGAGAGCTGGATGGAACGGGCGATGTTGTGATCGATGGTATGGTCAATGATTCTTTTAGTATTGATGAATACAACGGATATCTGCGGGTTGTGACCACAATCCGTGAAAATGATGATACATCCGGCGGTGTGAATCCATTACTGAGGACGGATAGTGCAAGCAATACAGGCAGTCAGGGAGCAGATTCTACAAATGCACTTTATATTTTAGATAAAGACTTGAAAGAAACAGGAAAACTGGATAATCTGGCAGAAGATGAAAGAGTATATTCAGCAAGATTTATGGGAGATACCTGTTATTTTGTAACTTACAAGCAAGTTGATCCACTCTTTTCCGTAGATCTGTCTGATCCGAAAAAGCCGAAAGTACTGGGCGAACTGAAGATACCGGGATTTTCTGATTATCTGCATCCGTATGGAGACGGGCTGCTTCTTGGAATCGGAATGGATGTGGAGGAAGATGGGACAACAGTGAATGGCGTAAAACTGTCTATGTTCGATATTTCGGATCCGAAAGACGTAAAAGAAGTTGCGAAAACAGTGCTGGAGGAGTGCTATTCAACAGATGTATCCTATAATTATCGGGCAGCGTTTGTAGATACGGAGAAGAACCTGATTGGATTCCCGGGATACAAGAACCAGCAGGAATACTACATTTATTCCTATGATAAAGAAAAAGGGTTTACTTGTGTATTTGAGAAAAAGTTGAGCGGATATTCAGAAGTGAGAGGCTTGTACGCGGGAGAAAGATTTTATCTGGTGACAGAGGCGACAGTGGAGTCTTACAGATTGGATAATTTTGAAAAAGTGGATGATGTGGTGTTGTAAGAGGAGATAATTTCAAAGACCAGATATCAAGGTATACTTGCTGTACTTGATATCTGGTCTTTTATGTATGAAATTTTTTAGAGGATCTTTATGAAAATTTAATTGTATCCTCAAAAAATTTCAAGTATAATAAAATTCATCTTGAAAGGAATCCCTTTCAATTTTCAAATATGGCAGAGAGACTGCCATTCAAAAAATTATTCCCAGATAAAGAGTAAAGAGATGGATAAAAGAAGTTATTGATCGGGGTGAACAGTAACTAAAGAGCGGGAGTTTGTCTGTATTTGCGATTGTGAAACATCGCGTCAAAGGATATAATAAAATCAGAAATACAAGTACATGCTCATCGAAATATTTTAAATTCCATCAGAACAAAGGAGGAGCATGTATGGAGAATAAAAAACCAACACAATTTTTAATGAAGCCAAAAGTAGATTTCTGTTTTAAAGAACTGATGGAAGACGAAGAGGTGCGTAACGCATTTCTGGCAGCAGTACTTGGGATCAATCTGAAGGAAATCAATGAGAGTAAGATTTTGCCGTCCCATTTGCGTCAGAAGGATAAAGACGATAAGCTGGGGATTCTGAATTTTATAATGTTTGATGATGAAGAATATTATTGCCGTTTTCATTTCTGGTCAGATAAGGGGAGGAAGTTGTATAGTGATAAATTTGAGATTCATACACTGGAACTTCCGAAGCTGGCAAAACATGATTATCCAGAGACAGAGCTGCTGAAATGGCTTCAGTTCATCAATGCAGAGACAGAGGAGGAATTTGAAATGGCAGCAGAAAAAAGTGAATACATTAAGAAGGCATACAGGCTGTTGTGGAGCTGCTTCAGGAAATGGAACTGGAAAAAGAAGTGATATGTGGAAAAGTTCAGGAAAAGTTTCACATTTCTTCACAGGAAGCAGCACAGGAAGTGGAAAAATATTGGAAGTAGGGTCAATGGGCGACTGGGAATATCCACATAAAATGTTCCAGGCTTTCATGTCAAACCAGTTCGCAGATTGCAGGGATACTAAGTGTGGTCTCACGTAGCGCCTAGTATGCCTGACTCAGTTTGATATCTTTGATAATCTGTAGAAACGTGCGTCCGATTTCGTAAATCATGTGAGATAATTGAGAGTCCTGCATTGAACATTTTCAGGCAGTATGGTATTATTTTAAATAGAAAACGGTAAGGAAAGAGGAGAGAAAACAAGACAGATTCTCTCCTTTTTCCGTATATCCGCGAAAAGAGGTTAAATGTAGATGATTTTTGATACACATGCACATTATGATGACAGACAGTTTGAAGAAGACAGAGAAGAATTGCTTGGTTCTATGCGGGAAAATGGCGTAGAGCTGATCGTAGATGCAGGTTCTGATATTGCGTCCTGGGACAAGATTGAGCAGCTGACAGACAGATATCCGTTCATTTACGGTGCGATCGGGGTACATCCGGACGAAGTGGGTGAACTGGACGAGGAGAAGATGAAGCGGATGGAACAACTGCTTGCCAGGGAAAAGATGGTCGCTGTCGGAGAGATCGGACTGGATTATTACTGGGATAAGGAGAACCGGGATTTACAGAAAATGTGGTTTATCCGGCAGCTGGAACTTGCGAGACAACTGGATTTGCCGGTGATCATTCACAGCCGGGAAGCAGCCGCAGATACGATGGAGATTATGAAGCAGTATGCAGGAGAATTAAGCGGTGTGATCCATTGTTTTTCCTATTCCCCGGAGCAGGCGAAAGAGTATGTAAAGATGGGATTTTATCTTGGAATCGGTGGTGTCGTAACCTTTAAAAATGCAAAGAAATTAAAAGAAGTGGTGCAGGAGATCCCTTTGGAGTCACTGGTTCTTGAGACGGACAGCCCGTATCTGGCTCCTGTTCCGAATCGTGGAAAACGTAACAGTTCCCTGAATCTTGTGTATGTTGCAGAAGAGATCGCAGGATTAAAGGGAATTTCTTACGAAGAGGTTGTAAGACAGACAACAGAAAATGCAAAAAAATTATATCGTTTCAAAAAGTAGAGAAAGAGGTGTGCAGATGAAAGAACCAACACTTGGAAATCCGCAGAATACGATCGCGGTGCTTCAGAAGTATAACTTTGTGTTTCAGAAAAAATTCGGACAGAATTTCCTGATAGATACGCATGTACTGGATAAGATCATCGGATCTGCAGAGATTACTAAGGATGATTTTGTGCTGGAGATCGGACCGGGAATCGGAACGATGACACAGTATCTGGCATGCGCTGCGGGAAAGGTAGCGGCAGTAGAGATAGATAAGGCATTGATTCCGATTCTGGAGGATACTCTGGATGGCTATGACAATGTGCAGGTCATCAATGAGGATGTGTTAAAAGTGGATATTGCTGAGCTTGCAAAACGGGAGAATGAAGGAAAGCCGATCAAAGTTGTGGCAAATCTTCCATATTATATTACGACTCCGATCATCATGGGATTGTTTGAAAATCATGTTCCAATGAAGAGTATTACAGTCATGGTTCAGAAAGAAGTAGCAGATCGGATGCAGGTAGGACCGGGAACGAAGGATTACGGAGCGCTGTCACTTGCGGTCCAGTATTACGCAAAACCATATATTGTAGCCAATGTACCGCCGAACTGTTTTATGCCGCGCCCGAAGGTCGGTTCTGCAGTCATCCGTCTTGACAGATATGAAGAACCGCCGGTGCAGGTAAAAGATGAAAAACTGATGTTTCGGATCATCCGGGCTTCGTTCAATCAGAGAAGAAAAACGCTTGCGAATGGCCTGAAGAATTCACCGGAGCTGGATTTTACGAAGGAGCAGATCGAAGCGGCGATCGGACATCTCGGCAGAGGCGCGAGTATCCGTGGAGAAGCCCTGACTCTGGAAGAATTTGCAGAGCTTGCGAACTATTTAAGTGATCAAATCGTGTAATGATTTCTGTGCAGGTCCAAACAGAATAAACAGCAATAGTTCATAAATATTTAATACACAGTTAATTGTATAGGAGCAAAATCTTTAGTATAATAAAGAAATATAAAACAAATGACGGAAGGAGAGGCTATATGCAGAGAGACATTGAGAACATCATTTTTGAAAATACACCCAAGATTCAGGAGCTGGCACATATTTGTGAGACGAATACAGCGATTGATAAAGAACTGTATACCAAGTATGAGGTGAAGAGAGGTCTTCGTGATTTAAATGGAAAAGGTGTACTTGCAGGTCTGACCAACATTTCAGATATTGTAAATACCAAAGTCGTAGACGGCAAAGAAGTTCCGTGTGAAGGAAGCCTCTACTACCGTGGATATAATATCAAAGAGCTGATCGGCGGATTTTTAAAAGCAGAGCACCCGGGATTTGAAGAGACAACATATCTCCTTTTGTTTGGAGAACTTCCGACAAAGGTGCAGCTGGATGAATTTCGTGCCATGATCGCAGAGCGCCGGACACTTCCGCCGAACTTTGTACGGGATGTAATCATGAAAGCGCCGAGCAGTGATATGATGAACAACATTTCCCGCTATATCCTGAGTATGTATACATACGATGACAAAGCGGATGATATTTCGATTCCGAACGTACTTCGTCAGTGTCTGAATCTGATCAGTCAGTTCCCAATGTTTATGGTATATGCCTACCATGCATATAATTACAGAAGAGGTGAGGATCTTTATATTTATGCACCTCATCCGGAGCTTTCCGCAGCGGAGAATATCCTGATGATGCTTCGTGAAGACAGAAAGTATACAGCGCTTGAGGCAGAGATCCTGGATATGGCACTTGTGCTTCATATGGATCATGGCGGTGGTAATAACTCCACCTTTACGACTCATGTAGTTACTTCTTCCGGTACCGATACGTATTCTACGATTACAGCAGCGATGGCTTCCCTGAAAGGACCGAAGCATGGCGGTGCGAATGTAAAAGTGACACAGATGTTTGAGGATATGAAGGCAACACTGACAGACTGGACTGATGAAGAGCAGATCCGTCAGTATCTGGAAGCACTGTTGGATAAGAAAGCCTTTGATAAAAAAGGTCTGATCTACGGAATGGGACATGCGGTTTATTCCATTTCTGATCCTCGTGCAGATGTATTTCGTGCGTTTGTAAAGCAGCTTGCACAGGAGAAAGGCTGCGAGGCAGAGTATGCGCTTTATGAGAAGGTAGAGCATATGGCTCCGGAAGTAATCGCCGAGAAGCGCAAGATTTACAAAGGTGTCAGTGCGAATGTGGACTTTTACAGTGGTCTGGTGTACAGTATGCTGGATCTTCCTCCGTCACTGTATACACCGATCTTTGCGGCTGCACGTATTGTAGGATGGAGTGCACACCGTCTGGAAGAGCTGAAGAATGCGGATAAGATCATCCGTCCGGCATATAAGCCGCTGGCTCCTCATCGCGAATATATAAAATTAGATGACAGGTAGAGAGAAAGATGAAAGATGAATTTTACTTTCCGTCAAAGGATGGAAATACAGAGATTCATACAATTGAATGGAAACCGGAAGGACACGTAAAGGCTGTACTGCAGCTGAGCCACGGGATGGTAGAATATGTTGACAGGTATTCGGATTTTGCACAGTATCTCTGTGACAAAGGATTTTATGTTGTTGGCAATGACCATCTGGGGCATGGAAAGTCAGTACAGAGCAAATCAGAGTATGGATTTTTTAATGAAAAATATGGAAATGCATGTGTCCTTGGGGATTTACATACATTGAGACAGCGAACGATGAAAAAATATCCGGATGTGCCTTATTTTATGCTTGGGCACAGCATGGGATCGTCTCTGCTGAGACAATATATTCAGATGTATGGCAATGGACTCAGTGGGGCAATCATCATGGGGACCATGTCAGAGCAGAATAAGACGGAACTCAAGATTGGAAAAGATCTGTGCAGGATACTGGCAGTTTTAAAAGGATGGCATTATCGAAGCAAGCTGGTAGACAAGATGGTGAATGGACCTTTCTGTAAAAAATTCAAGCCGGCAAGGACGAGGGCAGACTGGGTGACCAGTGATACGGAAAAGCTGGATCAGTATGTTTCCGATCCGCTGTGTTCGTTTGTATTTACAGTAAATGCCTACTATCAGATGTTCTGCGGAATTCAGCAGACGCAGAAGCGGGAAAGCATCTACATGATACCGAAGACGCTGCCGATTTTTATGGTGTCTGGTTCGGACGATCCGGTCGGAGGATTCGGCAAAGGTGTCAGAAAGATCTATGAGAAGTATCGGGCGGCCGGAATACAGGATGTGACTTTGCGGCTGTATGCCGGAGACCGACATGAGATTTTGAATGAAACAGATCGGGAGCAGGTATATCAGGATTTATACGAATGGATGCAGAGTAAGATGGAAGTATAATCAGAATCCGCTGAAAGTGTTTCAACGTTGCACTTTCAGCAGATTTTTATTTACCGGCATCCATATAGTTATATAATGTGAATTTTGAGATGCCGAGTATAGAAGCTACCTTATCTCCGGACTTCGTGATCAGAAAAGCGCCGGCATCATTTAAATACTGAACCACTTTGATTTTTTCGTCTTTTGTCATCAGTGCTGCCGGTTTCCCGATATTGGAGATAGCCTGTTCGATCAGGGTATCCAGAAGCTCGGTGACATTGTGCGTAATCTGAGGGGTTGCACTGCGGGAAGCGGATGGCTCGGCGGGATTCTGTGTCTGGATAAAGGACTGCAGAAACTGATCCGCTGCAGCCAGTGCGGTAATATCATAATTGATAGAAAAAATATAGGCAAGCGTTCCGGATTCGTCCTTAATGTAAAAGGTCGAAGACTTCAGCAGACGTCCGTCATTTGTTTTTGTCAGATAAGCGTACTGATCCTGCAGTGTGGACGGATCGGCTTTGATCGCTTCCAGTACGACATTGGATGCACTGTCACCGGATTTTCGGTCAGTGACATGTCCGTTTTCAATATATAAGATTGTGTTTTCGATTCCATGGCGTACATCGTGGATCACGATTTCGCAGGAATCACTGAACTGCTGTGCAAGTCCGTGCGCAATTTGTTTTAATAGATCTAAAGAGTATCCCATTGTTTACATCCTCTCCTGATAAATGTGTAATCGTCTTCTATGATATCATGATTCGTTAACGCTCATTATATCATAAAAAGAAAACAGAAGCTAAAAGAAATTTAGACATCTGAAAATATTTCAGAAATCAGGTTGAATTCATGTGCTGATAAGAGTATTCTATAAATATCAAATGAACAGATAGAAATGCCGGAAAAAGGAGGAGTCCTATGAAATTATTAGTAAAAAATGGTATGATCGCAACAGAGTCGCAGGTATTTCAGGGGGATATTCTGATCGAAGATGAAAAAATAAAGTCCATAGGAACAGTTTTGGAAGAGGAGGATGCCGAGGTGATCGATGCCACAGGCAGATATGTGATCCCGGGGGGTGTGGACGTACATACGCATATGGATCTGCAGTCAGGAAAGTATCGTGCAGTGGATGATTTTTATGATGGAACGGTGGCAGCAGCCTGTGGAGGAACAACGACGATCGTGGATCACATGGCGTTCGGCCCGAAGGGATGCAGCCTGTGGCATCAGGTGGAAGAATATCATCGTCTGGCAGATGGGAAATCAGTCATTGATTATGGATTTCATGGGGTGATCCAGCATGTCAATGCATCCATACTGGGGGAGATGAAAGAGATTGCCGAAAATGATGGAATTACAAGTTTTAAGGTATATACGACATATGATGACATGTTGACTGATGACGAGATTTTTCAGGTACTCAAAGAAGCAAAAAAGGACGGGATAGTGATCGCAGTGCACTGCGAGAATGATGGTGTGATCAATTATCTTAGGAAGACATACCGCGAGTCGGGATGTACAGAGCCAAAGTATCATCCGCTCAGCAGACCGGCGCGTTGTGAGGCGGAGGCAGTGGACCGTCTGCTGCATCTGGCAGCCATGGCAGGTGATGCACCGCTGTATATTGTACATTTGTCCAGCAAAGAAGGGCTGATGGAGGTTATGAAAGCGCGGGCATCCCACCAGAAGAATTTTGCAGTGGAGACCTGTACGCAATATCTGACTCTCACGGATGAGATGTATGAAGATCCCAAGGAAGGGCTGAAAGCGATCATGTCTCCGCCGCTTCGCAAAAAAGAGGATCAGGATGCATTATGGCAGGCATTAAAGGATGGTGTGATCGATGTTGTGGCAACAGATCACTGCCCGTTTCACTTTGGGAAAGAAAAGCAGGCAGGAGCGCAGGATTTTACAGCTTGTCCAAACGGTGCACCGGGAGTTGAAGAGCGGATGCGCATTCTGTTCTCTGAGGGTGTGATGAAAGGCAGAATTACACTGCCGCAGATGGTGCATTATCTGTGTACGAATCCTAGCCGGATGTATGGATTATATCCGCAGAAGGGAACTCTGCTGCCGGGTTCAGATGCGGATCTGATTCTCTTAAATCCGGAGAAAGAGCGCATACTGACACATGCGGATATGCACAGTGCAGTAGATTATACCTGTTATGAGGGGATGGCAGTGAAAGGTGAGATTGAACTGGTCATGCAGAGAGGGCATGTGATCGTGAAAGAGAATCAGTTCTTAGGTAAAAAAGGAGACGGAAAATATCTGAAACGGCATAAGAGCGTATTGGCAGAATAAAGAAAAGGATGGACAGTGATGGAATTTACAATTAGAAATATGATGGAACAGGATAAACAGGAAGTATTGGATATGATGCGGGTATTTTACGCATCTCCCGCAGTGCAGAGTAATGGATCGGATGAGATTTTTGAGAATGATATCAGAACATGCATAGAAGGGAGTCCATATCTGGAAGGATATGTGTTTGAAAATGAAGGGCAGCTTTTGGGGTATGCCATGGCAGCCAAAAGCTTTTCCACAGAGTTTGGAAAGCAGTGTGTCTGGATCGAAGATCTGTATATGAAGCCAGAAAGCAGAGGACTTGGTATCGGAAGTAAGTTTTTTGAATATATAGAAGAAAAATACGCAGACGTGGTAGTTCGCCTGGAAGTGGAAGAAGAAAATGAAAGAGCAGTTCATGTCTATAAAAAAGCAGGATATGAAGTACTGCCATATATGGAGATGATCCGTAAATAAATAATAGAGAAGACCTGAAAGTGGAAGTGATATACTCCCTTTCGGGTCTTTTTTTGAGTTGTTTGTTTTGCACTGAAATGATATAATTGAAATATGATTTTAGTGCAAAATGCTCAAAATTAGTTTGGGTAAAAGATGTCGTAAAACAGGAGGTGCAAAAACATTGAAATGCGATGAAAAGTTAGTCAGACTGGAAGAAACCTATGGGGATTGGGTGAAACAGGAAAAAGAAAACTGCAGGATGAGCTCCGGGGAGATGACGAAGGAATTGTATCCGTATCAGGCCCTGTTTTCTCCGATTCAGGTGAATAAGACTATGATCAAAAACCGCGTGGTAATGGGACCGATGGGGAATCTGAATATGTGTGAAGAGTCAGGACGTCCCAATGACAAGATGCTTCAGTACTTTTTCGCCCGTGCAAAAGGGGGGACAGGGCTTTTGACAACAGGGCTGATTCCGGTCAGTCACGGAATCGATCCGACGGTGACAGAGGTGGATGATCTGTCACTGTTTCCGAGAATCGATCATGCCAGAACAGTGTTTGCAGGTTGGAGAGATCTTGCACAGGGAGTACATGCGTATGGAAGTAAAATCTTTATTCAGATTACACCGGGACTTGGAAGAGTAGGACCACCGACTTGTGTGATGACAAAACATAAGATTCCGGTTTCTGCGTCCGTGAATCCGAGCTTTTATATTCCGCAGCTTCCATGTATTCCGCTGACAGATGCCAATTTGAAAAAAATTGTAAAAAACTGCGGGCAGGCGGCAGCAGATGCAAAAGAGATGGGGTTAGACGGTATCTATCTGCATGGGCATGAAGGATATCTGCTGGAACAGATGACAAATCCGGCATTTAACAGAAGACAGATAGGACGCTATAAAGATTATGAAATGTTTGGGTTGGATATCATCCGTGAGATTCGAAAGAGAGCGGGAGATTCCTTCCCGATCATGTACCGGATCGACCTGTCGCTGGCATTGAATGAGACCTATCAGGATCGGATGAATGAAGTCAGCAGTTTGAAGCGGTTTAAAAATGGAAGAACGATCAAGGATACTCTGCATTATATGGCAAAGCTGGTCCGTGCAGGAGTGGATCTGTTTGATGTGGATCTGGGCTGCTATGACAACTGGTGGCTGCCGCATCCGCCGGAGGGAATGCCTGCTGGCTGCTTCCTTGATATGTCCAGAATCGCGAAGGAATTTTTCCGCAGAAATAATATCAAATCCAATGCCGGAGTAGATGTGCCGGTTGTTGCAGTCGGAAAACTGGGGTATCCGGATATTGCAGAGAAAGCAATCCGGGATGGAGACTGCGATATGGTGATGCTTGCAAGACCGCTGCTCGCAGATCCGGATTGGTGCAGCAAGGCATTTGCAGGAAATGTAGAAGAAATCAGACCGTGTATCGGCTGTCAGGAAGGCTGCGTTAACGAGTTTATCCTGGGTGGTCATCCACAGTGTGCTGTGAATCCAAGAACTGGTTTTGAAGAACGATTTCCTGAGTCCTTTACACCGGCTGAGAAAAAGAAACAGATTGCCGTTGTAGGAGGAGGCCCAGCAGGAGTTACCTTTGCGCTGATCGCAGCAAAACGGGGACACCATGTCACGTTGTATGAAAAATCAGAGAAATTAGGCGGAAAGATTGCAGTTGGAAGCATTCCGAAGATTAAGTTCGACCTGCGCAATTATCTTGCATATCTTGAAAAACAGATGGAGCTTTGTCAGGAGCGATATCAGCTGGAAGTACATAGGAATACAACTGTGACAACAGAACTTTTGAAAGAAAAAGCATATGATTCCGTTATTTTTGCGTATGGAACAAAGGAAATTTTCCCTCCGTTTGAAGGCAGGGAAGAGGCGAATCTGATCCTTGGAACGGAGCTTTTGGAGCATCCGGAAAAGGCAGAAGGTGCAGAAAATATCTTGATCGTAGGCGGTGGAGTGGTAGGCTGTGAGACGGCGCACTGGCTGGCGAATGAATATGGAAAACATGTTACGGTTCTGGAAATGATGCCGCATTTTATGACGGGAGTCTGCACTGCAAATAGAGGACATTTACTGCATTATCTGGAAAAAGCAGGGGTGCAGCTGTTTAACTGTACGAAAGTCAAAGCACTTGCCAAAGATGGTGTTTATGTAGAACAGAATCAGTCTTCTACCGTGCCGGATCCTTATAATACCTGGCAGCCACTGCTTCCTCCGAATATTCCGAATCCGATGGAGAAGACGATCAAGGAAGAGATTGTTGAGAAAAAGATTCCGGCAGATCTGATCGTGTTGGCAATGGGCGGAAAAGCGGATGAGACCTTTTTCTTCGAAGCAGGGGAAGAACATCTGGCAAAAGAAATGTACAACATCGGTGACAGCAGCCGTGCGGGAAGAGTACTGGAAGCGGTGCGTGGTGCATATCACCTTGCGGTGCGGATTTAAAGGAAAGGAAAAACGGTATGAGCAGAGAGACAAAAATTATTGCATTGACCGGAAAAGGGGGTGTGGGAAAAACTTCTATTTCCGCAGCTCTTGTAAAGCTTCTGGTTGAGGAATTTCCGGAGAAAAAGATCCTTGCCATTGATGCAGATCCGGCGATTGGTCTGGCTACAGCACTGGGAATTGAGCCGGAACTGACGCTGGATGACATTCGAAACGAAATTGTTGCGAATGTGGAGGATGGAAATACAAAGGAAGCAATGGAATTGTTGTCTGAGTCCAGGTATAAGATCGCAGAGGCAATCGTCGAAAAAGAAGGTTTTGCGTTTCTTGCAATCGGACGTCCGGAGTCAGCCGGATGTTATTGCCGCATCAATTCATATTTAAAAGAAGTGATCACGATGATCTCAGAGCAGTTTGATTATGTGGTCATTGACGGAGAGGCAGGCATTGAGCAGATCAACCGCCGTGTAATGGAGAAAGTGACCCATCTGCTTTTGATCTCGGATACCAGCAAAAAGGGATTGGAAGTCATCAAGACAATTGAAAATGTTGCAATGGAGCTGGTGAAATATGACCGCATCGGTCTGATCGTGAACCGGGTGGAGGACCCGGCGATGATCGAAAGACTGGATACCAGAGGTCTGGAGCTTTTGGCAGCGATCCCGTCAGACAAAAAACTGGCATTGTATGATTTTGAAGGACGCAGCATTATGGAGCTTCCAGAAGAATCACCTGTGGTAGTCAATGTGCGGGATGCAATGCAGAAGTTCGGCATTCTGCCGTAAGTGTCAGGAGGGCTGTTATGAAAGATCTAAAACATATGATCTATTTTGAAAAGTTACTGGACAGTGCCTGTAACGATCTGGTCCGGGAAGCGCAGAAGGAGAACCGGGTCGCTGTTGGGTACACCTGTTTTCATATCCCGGAAGTGCTGCTGAATCTGGATCACTGTTTTTCTGTCAGACTACGGGCTCCGTATATGGGTTCTACAGAGATTGCAACGTATTATCTGGCAAGCAGTGCCTGCGAATTTTCCAGAGCATTGCTGGAACGGGCGATCGAGGGCGGATTTCAGTTTCTGGATGCGATTGCCGGGGTTGATATCTGTGAATGCATGAACCGGTGTTACGAAAATATGGAACTGCTGGAGATCCAGGGGAAAGAGAAAAAGAATTTCTTTATCAGCTATGTGGATGTGCCGGGAAAAGATGAAGAGATCACGGTGGAGCATGTGGTAGAGCAGCTGCGAAGAAAGGTGCTGGAACCGCTGCATGAACGGTATGGAACGGATATATCCGATGCGGCGATGAGAAAAGCTGTGGAGAAGCATAATGAGATCTGCAGGATCATTTCTGAGATGGGAGAAATGCGAAAAGCAGAAAATCCGGTGATCACAGGCGCAGAATTTCACAAGATTGTTCTTGCAACCTATGTCTGTCCAAAAGATCTGATCCTGGATAAATTGTATGAAACACTGGAGGAACTCAAACACAGGGAGCCGGATAAAAAATCAAAATTCCGTGCAAGAGTTGTGATCGTGGGCGGAGAGATCGATGATCCGGATATGATCCAACTGGTGGAAGACAGCGGTGCTTATGTTGCCGCAGACCGGTTCTGCTATGGATCGATCCCGGGCCGTCAGGAAATTGTATTAAATGATACGGAGGATGTGCTCACTCAGATTGTGCGGATCAATATTGATCAGACCTCCTGTCCGAGGTATGTCACGCCAAATAAGATCAAGTACAGACAGGATCAGGCGGCGAAACTGGTGGAGGAATATCATGCAGACGGTATTATTTATGAGCAGATGAAATTCTGTTCCTACTGGTCTTTTGAGAGAACACTGCAGAGTCATGTTCTTGCCGAAGAATATAAGATACCGACCTTATCAATTGACCGGCCGTATCAGGCAAAATCAAGCGGACAGCTTCGAACCCGGGTACAGGCATTTGTGGAGAGTCTGGAAATCAAGAAGATCAAAGCGCGCAGAGAGGAGGCCGGAAAATGAGACGAGGAACAAAAATCCAGAAGTTGAAACAAGCACTTCCGGGGATTGTAAAGGATGTCAGGCATTATGCAAAACCAAGGGTAAAGCTGCATAATGAAGGGCTTGGAGATTACTATACGGAAGGGTACCGTTCTCTGAACCAGAGGGAGTGGAAAGGGGTAAGAGATACAGCGTATGATTTTGCCTCCTGGCTGAAGGTATATGGATATATGGCAGTGACACTTGGAAAGCATCCGGTGGCTCTGACGAAATCTTTTGTGCGTTACCCGTGGATGGCTTCTTATCTGACGGTGGCGAATATGCTGGATCGCCATAAGCTGGGGCTGCGCGGAAAACAGCTCCGTTATACGCAGGAACAGTTTTACGGAGTGGTACATAACTCGGTAGATGTGATCGCCAAGATCATTGAACGAGATGAGAATCTCAATTCACCAAATAATAAACGGGCTGCAAAATTACGTGCAAAGACGGTGATGTTTGACGAGATGACCCCGTCGATCATTATGGCAGGTTTTCCGATGCTGGACTGGATCGATATTGCCATGTCACCGGTCTGCCTGCCTGGAGAGGTGGACCAGAATGCAAATATTATGTACGTAGATGCAGCAGAGCGTATGGGGCTTGCAGCTGATGTGTGTCCTCTTCCGTCCGCTGAAGTTGGATGTGCGATCGTGGATGATTATCCGCAGGTAGGAAGTTCTTTTATCACAAGTTCTATGCCGTGTGACGGATCTCTCGGCGCGGCTCTGTTTATGGATCGCTATATGAAAAAACTGCCGAGCTTTACGTTGACCCCGCCGCAGCGGTTTAATGAACCGGAGACGAATGCTTATGCAGTAAAAGATCTGAAAAACTGTATCCGTTTTATTGAAGAAACTTACCATGTGAAATGGGACTGGGATGCATTCTGGGAAAAGGCAGAGGAATATAATAAGACAACGCAGTGTATGCTGGATAAATGGGATGTAAACTGTACCCCATATCCGCAGGTGATAGGAAGTGCGCTGTCCCTGCAGAGGGAATATGAATTCCAGACTGCGGCCTGTCTAGATCCGTTTATGACAAAGCAGGATGAAAAAGTGACAAAGATGATGCTCAAAGGATATGAAAAGGACCGGGAAGCAGACAGAAGAGATTATAAATACCGTGCGATCGTATGGTGCTGTCCGGCACATTATTATACACATTTTACGACCTGGGCAGAACATACATGGGGAATCCGTACACTGGTCGATATGGAAAGTATGTTGAGCTATCATTTCTATCACATCGGAGATAAAGAACAAGCACTTACAGATATGGCAATGGCATACGAGCGGATGATGATGCGTTCGCACAGCAATGGCGGATATGTCAATGCATTGGATGAATGTTGGAAAATGTGTGAGAAATTTAATGCGAATATTGTGATCATGTACGATCATGTTTCCTGCAAAAACTTTGGCGGTCTTCACGGATTGTTTGAAGATCAGGCAAGAGAGCGGGGTATTCATCTGATCTGGGTACAGCATGACCTGATGGATCCGAGAACTGTGTCCAGAAAAGCAATGCGCGATGCAGTGAACAAATATATGTTAACGGTATTCAGAGAAGAACCACTGGATCCGACCTATCTGGATTACAGTGATGAACTGACCTGGTAAGGAGGGAAAAAGATGAAATATTTCGGGGGATGTGATGTAGGTTCGACCTATACGAAAACGGTGATTTTGGATGAAAACGGGGCAATCGTTGCAGCAAATACGATCAAGAGTAAGATCAACAGTGCGCAGAGCGCCAAGGCAGGGCTGGATCAGGCGATCGCGGATGCCGGTCTGAAGGAGATTTCCGATCTGACGTATCTGATCGGAACCGGATACGGGCGAAACAAAGTACCGCAGGCAGATGAAAATATTTCCGAGATCAGCTGTCATGCAATGGGTGTGCATGTGACAGATCCGTCGGTGCGGGCGATCATTGATATCGGCGGACAGGATGTAAAAGGAATTGCGGTTGATACGGACGGAACGGTGAAAACATTTGCGATGAATGACAAATGTGCGGCCGGTACAGGGCGTTTCTTTGAATCCATGGCGAATGCGTTCGAGATGTCTCTGGAAGAATTTTCGAAGCTGAGTCTTACAGCGGAAAATGTGATTCCGATCACGGCACAGTGTACGGTATTTGCAGAGTCTGAGGTTATCACACTGGTCGGAGAAGGAAAACCGCAGAATGAAATTGCGGCAGGAATTCAGCAGGCAGTTGCAAAACGCTGTTTTGTAATGGCGAAAAAAGCCGGAGCGAAAGATGCGATCACACTGACGGGCGGATGTGCGAAAAATCAAGGATTAAAAGCAGCGATTGAGAAGGTGCTCCGTATGAAGGTCATAGAACTTAAGATCGATCCACAGCTGATGGGTGCGCTCGGAGCGGCAGAATATGCGAGACAAAAGGGATTAGACTTATAAGGAAGGGGCGATCCGGATGAAAAAAACAGTCAGATTTTTTGCAAAAGTGTTTCTTGCCGTGAGTGCAGTGACAGCGGTTTTGTTTACCATCTATATGACCAATGCAGATTCCAAGCTGATCGAATTTATTTATGACAAGCTGCTTCATTATCATGAGACGAAAAAAGTAGAGGATCACATTTAGTTATGCAGGTATATGATAAAGTTATTGAGAAGACAAGAGAATTACTGAAGCCTTTTCCGGCAAAAGAGTTGAACAGAAATCATGCAAAATCATGGAATTTACTGAAAGAGAATGAATTTCTTCTCCAAAAAGAAGTAGCATTTGAACTGGGAATCCGTTCTCAGCCTTCTACCTGCTATCAGGCAGTGACCTCTTCAAAAGAACTGATTTCGGAAGATCAGATCCTTTTATATGGACCGGATCTTCCGGAAATCAAAAAAAGTGTCCCGTTTACCAGGATCACATGGATTCAGATAGATCCGATTGAAGACCAGGATAAAGCGTACCAGCGGATCAAAAAGCTGGAATTTGCAAAATTTAAGATCATTCCGGAAGGGTATATGATGCTGTCGTCCAGCATGGATCAAAAAGAGCAGGTTCGAGTGAGTAAAAAAGCAGTCAAAAAAGGATTGGATTTTGCAACGGTCGGCAATCTGATGATTCAGAGATATAAGGAAGAATTTCAGGCAAAGCATGTCCAGATTCTGTTTATCACACGGGAGCTTCCGGTGATGGACCAGCTCATCGCACAGGGGAAAAAGGTGGATGAGATCACAAATGCATTTGACCATATTTTGAAAAATATTATTCTGGATTGCGATCTGTGTCCGTTGCATCCGATCTGCGATGATGTAGAGGAATTGCGGCAGATACATTTTGCCAGAAAGTAAGAGAATGTCCCGTAGAAATCAAGTAACTTCTGCGGGACATAATAAAGCGTGTAGTATAGAGGAAATACATCAAACTCTCAGACATTGTCTGTGTGACAATTCATGTGTCTGGAACATGGTTTCTAAACAGTTCAAATTCAAAGGCAGTTTCGCTGACTCTTCAGTTTTGATGAAAGAAAAATAGTTATCTAAAGAGGAAATAGGTACTATTGAACTAATTTATATAGTATTATAATGTGTTAAAAAGTCCGAAAACAGTTTGAAATGTTTACATATTTACAAAGTTACATGTTTACAATGTGCTTAACGGGTGGTATATTATAGATATAAATAAGGCACTACTGATAGTTGGTTAGTCCAGATTTAATAAGTTACAAAAAAGTAACCGCAATCCTTTGGCTGAGGGGCGGTTACTTTTTTGATTGATTAATATATGCAATCAGAATCGTTACAATAATACTAAGTATCATTAGTACGATGGAGAGCATTTCAAAATCGCTCATAAGTCAAGCCCTCCTTTCCCAGATTTCCTGCATGCAAGATTTCTATGTAATCAGAGGGTTCAGTCCCCCTGTTGAAGGACTAACCGCCTACCATTCTCATGTAGTGCCTCGTCTTATTTTATCAAACACATTGTTTGCATGACAAGATATTTTGTCAGAATCCATATATGCAAATAATTTGAAATATAAGTGGCAGCTATGAAAATTATGTTAGTATTATCAAATGCAGAAGGAGATTGTAATAAGCCAATACAACTTACAGACAACAAAGCAAAATCAGAAATGGAAAAGTTGCAAAACTTATAGGAAGATATTATTTAAAGAATAAAATCAACAGATATTCTTTTAGAAAAATTTGCCCCGAATTTGTCCAAAAAGCATTTTGGGGAGATGCAGGAACAGCGAAAACCCGTTAACCTTTCGGCTAACGGGTTTCGTTGTTTTATAGTTATCTAAAGGAATGAGAGTAAAGTGTGACATCTTGGGTCGCCCCAAGATGCCGTTACTTTATGAGGGGGGAGATAGTTGTTTATCAACTATCTGAGTATTAGTATACGGAATAAATGTGTCCAAAGTATGTTAAATCTATTAAAGAAATAGAAAAATTCTTATGAAATTCTTAAAACATGTCAGGATTTTGGAATCCGTATTGTATTCCCGGCATAGATCAGATTTGGATTTTGAATGTTGTTTAATGCCTGCAAAGTGGCAATAGTTGTTCCAAATCGCTGGGCAATTTCACTCAGCGTATCTCCGGATCGTATCACATAAGTGGTATATTGCGGGGCGGGTGGTTTCGGTTTCTGAGACAAATGATTTAGTCCTGCATTTTTTATAATAGAAGGATAATCAACAAAAACATAGTCCAGATCAACGTCCCCGGATATTCCGGCGATCTCTCCCTGACTTGTGAATTGCCACATCTGGCAGTCTGTATTATCCAGCTTGCTGTTATAAAAAGCGTACCACAGTGCATATCTTGAAGAAAGTGACAGAAGACGGTACGTTTTGAGGAAATTCCGGTTGCTGTAATACATTGCAAAATATCCGTTTTTTTCCATTCTGTCACAAAAATTCTGCACAATTTTCCCTACGGTTTCCGGTGTGAAAGTAACTCCGTTTTGTGCGGCATAGTTTATAGATGCCTGTTCAATATCGTAGCATACAGGATAATCGAGACGATAACCGGAGATTGCTTTGAGACAGCCATCAGCTTCCTGGCGTGCAATCTCCGGAGTCAGGGCATAGCAGAACCAATAGACTCCGATCGGGAGACCAATCCGGTTACATTCTGAGGCATTGCGTTTAAATTGTGGATCAATCGTGTTAAAACCATAGCCGGCACGGAGCATGGCAAACTGATAGCCTGCGGCTTTGACCTTTTCCCAATCTACATTTCCTTGAAATTCGCTGACATCCAGTCCTTTTATTTGCATTATATAATCCTTTCATAAAATATAAAAATGGGTTTCTTATGTTTATTATATGAAAAAATGAGGAATATGTGCAGAGTAGCAGTGATTGTTTTTCATAAGGATTATAACGGCATTGTTACAAACAGAAATGAAATCGAATTAAGAATTTCCTAAGATTTTCCCCAATGGCTCTTAAAAAAATGAGAATATCATGTATACTGTAAAGGAGGTGATGAAAATGTATAGTATTTTAGTTTGTGATGATGATAAAGAAATAGTAGAAGCAATTGAAATATATCTTACACAGGAAGGGTATCAGGTTCTGAAGGCTTATGATGGGATGCAGGCATTAAAGATGCTGGAGACGGAAACGGTGCATCTTTTGATTCTGGATGTTATGATGCCGCGTCTGGACGGGATCAGGGCGACTTTGAAGATCCGTGAAACGAACAGTATTCCAATTATCATTTTATCGGCAAAATCTGAAGATGCGGATAAGATTCTGGGGTTGAATATCGGAGCGGATGATTATATGACAAAACCATTCAATCCACTGGAGCTGGTTGCAAGAGTGAAATCTCAGCTTCGTCGTTACACACAGCTTGGCGGGAATGTGAGTAGTACGCAGGAGACGATTTATGAGGTTGGCGGCCTTCGGATTAATGATGATCTGAAAGAAGTAACGGTAGACGGAGAAATGGTGCGCCTTACTCCGATTGAATACAATATTTTATTGCTTTTGATGAAGAATCAGGGAAGAGTATTTTCGATTAATCAGATTTACGAATCCATCTGGAATGAAGATGCAATCGGAGCGGATAATACGGTAGCAGTACATATTCGTCATATCCGGGAGAAGATTGAGATCAATCCAAAGGAACCGCGATATTTGAAAGTGGTATGGGGAGTAGGATATAAGATCGAGAAATTATAGAAGGGAGTTTTTCATGAGTAAATGGTATAAAAGTGCGCTTGTAAAAGGCATTTTGATCTTTCTTTCTGTTCTTTCGGCAATTACGGCACTGCTGAGTCTGGTGATTATTTCCACATATTCTGTAAGTGTAAAAGAAATCTGGAATAAAAAGCCGACAGAGTATACAGATTCCAAAGAATTTGAGAATCAGATGTGCCGGGCTACGATGGATGTTTTAGGTCAGATTTCTTATGAAGATATTTACGAGACAGATGGAAAATACAATCCGGATAAGCTGATCGATATCATGCAGTATGGATATAACGGAAGGCACTATGATGAAGAGATGGAAGGACTGCGGTATAAACTCTCGGATCTTCAGAAATGGAGTGAGGAGTATCAACATAACTATGCAGCGCAGGAAAAACCAATTGTTGTCTGTCAAAAAGCAGATAAAACCTATCATTACTATTATTGGGATGAATTTTTAAATCTGCTGAAAGAGAAAACGCTGACAGTGGATATAGACGAATATACATCTGATGAAATCATAAATGCACTGGCTTCTGGCGATGTGAGTCTCAGTCGATTTGCCGGACATGATATTCTGGATGAAAAAGGCGAGACGGTGTACCGGGATTTCTGGGGATTCAGTGGTGCCATTGAAGAAGAGGCGCGGCCGGATGGAGGAAATAATATTCTGGATGTTGTAAATCAGACGCCGCAGCTGAATGGAAAGCTGAGTGAAGTGTATGCACAATTGGGCAGCATCCTGTCAAATCTTTATTATGATTTCCAGTCTTATCAGAACAGTGCAGAATGGACAGAGGGAAATACAAACTTTGCCTATATTTTTGTTGATAAAGAAACAAAAAAAGTTTATACAAATCGCAAGGAATATCAGGATTACAACAGTGTAAAAGAAAATATCTCAGATATTCAGAAAAATGCGAAGTATATGATTGTTCAGCCAAAGCTTTCTGATTTTAAGACCAATATGGATATCACAGCAAATGACTGGAAGGAGTTTGTAAAGTCACGGCGCAGAAACAGCAACGGTGATTTTATTTTTGCAGCGGCAGTAGATACCAGGTTTTCAATACAGGATTCTTTTTATCTGGATAAGAAATTATATGATGAATATGCACCTTATATCAATCGTGCGGTGATCCTGCTCGGTGCGGCAGTATTACTGATAATCGTGAGTCTGATATGGCTGACAGTGATCGCCGGAAGAAACAACCGAAGTGACGGAGTGCATTTGAATGCATTTGACAGATGGAAAACGGAGCTTGCAGCAGTGTTTGTGATTGGGATCTGGATAATTCCGATGATGTTCTGGATGAATAATGGGAATATGGCCCTCGGGTATTTTGCAGAAAGCACGGATTTGATGACTGCAACGATCGGATATTCTTATGAATATGCATCCGGATATGTTCCGACAATGCAAGATATGATCCAACTTGCATGTACAGCGGCTTATACCATGATCATGTCCCTGGTCGGATATCTGAGCCTGGTCCGCAGGATAAAAGCGGGAACGATGTGGAAGAACAGCGTATTGTATGCGTTTTGCAGATTCTTTAGAATATTCTGGAGAAACAGAAATGTGGTGTGGAGAATGGTTGTATCAGGGGTGATACTGATTGGAATCCACTGGATGCTGGCATTATTCAGAACGCCGGGATTTGTGTTGATCACGCTGGCAGCAGATGCATTCATTGTGTATTATCTGGTATTGAATGCGATTGCAAAGAATAAAATCATAAAAGGAATCAAAGCAGTTGCAGGAGGAGATCTGGAATATCAGATTTCTCTGGAACATCTCAGAGGAGAACAGCGTGAAGTAGCAGAAATGCTGAATGATATCGGAACCGGATTGCAGAAGGCTGTGGAAAAAAGCGTGAAAAGCGAGCGTCTGAAAACGGATCTGATCACAAATGTATCTCATGATATCAAAACACCGCTAACTTCCATTATCAATTACGTGGATATCCTGAAACGATCCAATATTGAAGATCCTAAGATACAGGGGTATCTGGAAATTTTGGAGGCAAAAGCACAGCGTCTGAAAACATTGACAGAGGATGTTGTAGAAGCATCCAAGGTGAGCAGCGGGAATATCAATCTGCAGTTGATGGATGTCAATCTGGTAGAGATGATGAATCAGACGACGGGAGAGTTTGCAGAAAAATTTGAACATAAGAATCTGGAGCTGATTCAGACACTTCCAAATGAGCCGGCGATTATTCATGTAGATGGAAGAAGAATGTGGAGAGTATTGGAAAATCTTTATAATAATGCGGCGAAGTATGCAATGCCGGGGACGAGAATTTATGCAGATCTGCGCACTGATAAGGATGAAGTGATATTTTCTTTGAAAAATGTTTCGGAGTATCCGCTCAATTTCTCAGCAGATGAACTGACAGAACGTTTTATTCGCGGTGATATTTCAAGGAGTACCGAAGGAAGCGGACTGGGATTATCGATTGCGAAAAGTCTGGTACAGATGCAGGGCGGAAAACTGGAATTGTATCTGGACGGAGATCTTTTTAAGGCGACAGTTCGTTTTAGAAAAGCAGATAAAAAAGAACAAGATTCATGTTTTTTCAGAGAGAATTCTGAAGAAGAGTAGGAGAGGCGGGAATTTTTCCCGTCTTCTTTTAATTTAAGACTTGTTTTATTGCACGAGACTTTATTTTGTTTTACAATAGTTACTGTTCACACATAGCTTATATAGAAAACAAATGATAAGGGGAATCGCATGGAAACGATCAAAAAATTATTATCAGATATTTTAAATATAGAATTTGTTCAGGCAGTTTTGAGCAATCCGAGGAAAAAAGAAGGAATTTTAAAGGTAAAGGTTCGGCCGATCGAGAAAAAAGGCAATTTACTTTTTCAACTGGAGTCTTTTACAAAAACACAGGCATTTCATGAGAATCTGGACCCGATTTCGGCACGAGACCGATTGCTGGAATATATGGAAGAATTCCGGCAGATGCAGGTATCTACAGTGCATATGAATTACACTGTTTTAGTGAGCAAAAAAGGCAAGGTAACCATTCAGAAAAAAGCGTCAAAAGGCAGTGTAAGACCGGTAGAATTGTCACATAATAGAAGTAAGAAATATATTTTAGAGGAAGGAATTCCGGTTCCATTTCTCCAGGATCTGGGTGTGATGACAAGGGATGGAAAAATTGTACATTCCAGATTTGATAAATTCCGGCAGATCAACCGGTTTTTGGAATTTATTGAGGATATTCTTCCAAAACTTGAGAAAGACAGAGAGATCACGATTCTGGATTTTGGATGTGGAAAATCGTATCTGACATTTGCCATGTATTATTATCTGCATGTTCTGAAGGAATACGATATCCGTATCATCGGGTTAGATCTGAAATCGGATGTCATTCATCATTGTAATGAGTTAAGCCGCAAATATGGATATGACAAACTGGAATTTCTGGTGGGAGATATCGCGGATTATGAAGGTGTCAGAGAAGTGGATATGGTTGTGACGCTTCATGCCTGTGATACAGCGACAGATTTTGCACTTGCCAAAGCGGTGGGATGGAATGCGAAGGTCATCCTGTCGGTTCCATGCTGTCAGCATGAATTGAATGGGCAGATGCAACGAGAAGGAGCCGGATATGATAAGCTGGCGCCGATTCTGGATTATGGTCTTTTAAAAGAGCGGTTTGCGGCGCTTCTGACAGACGGACTTCGAGCGAAATATTTGGAGCAGTCTGGTTATGAGACTCAGGTTCTGGAATTTATCGATATGGAACATACGCCGAAAAATATTCTTCTGCGTGCAGTAAAGACGAATCAGGCAAAACAGGGGAGTGAAAGCCAGGTTTGGGAGTGCAGGAAATTTTTGGGGATTGACCCAATGCTGGGAGTGTTATTAGATAAGGGGACAGAATCATGAAAAAAAGAATGAGAAAGGCAGGAATACTCCTTGTAGTATTTGTGGCAGCAATTTTTGTCAGCAGTCTGTTTATGAACAATGGTGTAGACGATCAGATCATCGATCTGGGAGATCCTACACTTCCGAGAATCTCATTTCAAAAGGAAGGCAGGACTGTGAATGCTCTGGCCGGCTATGTAAATGAGATGGATGTTACGGCAATGCGGGACACCATTACACCTCTGGAGGCAAACGGAACACTTCAGATACAGATTGAAGAGTTTGGAAATAAAATCACAGGCGTTGAATATAAAGTGTATTCGCTGAATGGAGAGGAAACCTATCTGGAAGGCAAACAGAAGGATATTTCTGATGAGACGATTTTGCTGGATCTGAAAAAAGGTCTTCCGGATGAAGTTTCAGAAGCTGTTCTGGAAGTGATTCTTTCCATGGAGGAGGAACAGGCTCACTTTTATACCAGAATTACAAGACCGGATGAACTTTCTTTAAAAGAATGTCTGGATTTTGCCCAGGATTTTCATGCAAAGACGCTGGAAAAAAACAGTCAGGAGGAATTGAAAAACTATCTTGAAACGAGTGCAGAAGGGGACAATACAACTTACCAGACTGTTACCATCCATTCTGATGCAGATCATGTGACATGGGGAAATCTGAGTCCGCAGGTGGTTGAGGAACCGGAGTGGAGCATTAAAGAGAGCAATTCCGTCTATACGTCGCTGCTTGCACAGTATCAGGTGACATGTGCCGGAGATACGGGAGAGATCGAGACGTATGATGTCCGCGAGTTTTTCAGGATTCGCTACGTGCAGGGGGAAATCTACCTTTTGGATTATAATCGGAAGATGGAACAGATTTTTGATGCAAATCAGAAAGTGCTGGATCAGAACGGGATTCTTCTGGGTATAGCATCGTCCGATATATTGTATGAAACAAATTCGTCAGGAAATATTGTTTCTTTCGTGAGAAATGGAAATTTATGGACATACAATGTAAAGCAGAATGAGCTTGCACAGGTATTCAGTTTTAGCAATATCGAAGGAAATGATGCTCGGAGCAGGTGTGACCAGCATAATATCCGGATCATCAGTGTGGAAAAGAATGGAAGTACTGCGTTTGCAGTTTATGGGTATATGAATCGCGGAGCACATGAGGGAGAAGTCGGAGTTGATATTTACTATTATGATATTGAAAAAAATGTAGTACAGGAAAAAGCGTTTATTCCAAGTACAAAATCATTTGCAATCGCAGAGGAAGAGCTTGGAAAAATGGTGTATTACAATCAGGATCAGAATCTTTTGTATATTCTGGCAGGCGGAAAGTTTTACAAGATAGATCTGACAAAGGATGAGCAGACAGTGTTGGCAAAAAATCTGGAAGAAGGGCAGTATACGGTGTCTGCAGACGGGCATTTGATCGCATACCAGACGTCAGGAACGATCAATACCGCACAGGAAATCAAGGTATTGAATCTGAAAACAGATGAAGAAAATGCTGTAGCCGCAAAATCAGGGGAAGCAATCAGACCGCTTGGATTTATCGGATCAGATTTTGTGTATGGATATCTGCGGCAGGAAGATGTCGGTCATACGGCAGCGGGAGGGGAACTGTTCCCGATGTATGAGCTGGAGATCAGAAATTCAGAAAATGAAGTGATGAAGACATACTCAGCAGATAAGATTTATATATCCGATGTATTTATTGAAGAAAATATGATGACTCTGAACAGGGTTGTAAAATCAGGAGAGACTTATACAGTTACCAGTCAGGATTATATCAGCAGTAACGAAGAAAAGAAGACAAAAAGTATAACTCTGGAAGCTTTCAGTACAGATTTAAAAGAAAAGCAGATGCGGCTGACTTATGAAAAAGGAATTTCCGATACTGTTCCTAAAATCCTGCGTCCGAAGCAGGTGGTGGGGAAAAAGCCGATCACGATCACGCTGAATGACAAGTCGAAGTCTGAAAAGTACTATGTATATGGAATGGGAGAACTGGTTGCGATTTACGATAAGGCGGCTTATGCAATTCAGAGAGCAGAGCAGATTTCGGGAGTAGTAATTTCATCAGAACAGGCATATGTATGGGAAAAAGGCAACAGAGATCTGGTTTATGATACAGAGACAGCACCGTTTGGAAATGGAGAAGGAAAGACCTCTCTTCAGACCTGTGAAGAGGTGATGGCAGCGTATAATGCCCAAAAAGTAGACCTGACCGGATGTAGTCTGGAACAGGTTCTGTATATTATCAACAAGGGCCTTCCGGTCATTGCGATGACAGATGCCAATCATGCGATCCTGCTGACAGGATATAGTATGACGGATATCACTTACATCGATCCGGATACAGCATCCCAAAATACAGTTTCGATTGAACAGATGAGCGCTATGATAGCAGGAAGTGGAAACACGTTTATCGGTTATATGAAATAACAGAAAAAGGAAGAAGTCTTTGAGAGAATTTATTCTCTGTGAAAGAACTTCTTCCTTTTTGTTACTGACGGAAAATAACTGTCTTATATTTATTCAGAGCGGTGTAGACAATCATACCCAATATTCCACATGAGAGAACTTCACCAATTCCCACGGTAAGCATCTGGAATGGAATTGGAAGCAGAATCTGATATCCATAATAAAGAACAAATGGAATCAGAACTGTATTTGCAATGATCGGCGGTAGTGGTGCGAGCCATTTGCTGCGGTTTCTCAGAAGATAGGTGAAAATAGCACCGAGCAGAGTTGCCATGCTTCCGACAATAATGTCAGGAAGAATTGCGCCTCCTAAAATATTTCCGATCAGACATCCCACAAAGAGTCCGGGAATTGCAGCCGGAGTGAAGGCGGGCAGGATGGTCAGTGCTTCTGCGATACGAAACTGAATCTGTCCGAAACTGATCGGGGCAAATACGATGGTCAGGACCACATAAATCGCAGCGATCATTGCTGACTGTACCAGAAACAGTACGCTGATTGTTTTTTCTTTTTTCATAGATCAAAATCTCCTTTAGTTTTATTTTACGTGTGGAAGGTCTCGAACACACGATAGTTGATTGCTGGAAATGCCTTAAATACGCCACTTTCAGCAGGTGGAATTGTAGCACAGACAAGCGTAAAAATCAAGCTGTACCCACAATTTACCCACAATGAGAATAAAAGCACTCGATCCGGGGAGTGCTTTCATTTATTTTGTTTAGCTTTAGCTCGGCGTCTTCTTTGCGCCATGCGGTCATTGCAAGTATCAGAAGCCGGAGACATTGAACAGGATGCAAGCATTATCATTTTGTTGTGGAATCTGGACAATGAGGATAAGACCAGGAAAGGTCTGAAAGTGGATAAGAACCGGCAGGGAGAACTAGGGAAGATTGTATACCGCTTTGATGGAAATGAAATGCGATTCCAGGAAACAGAAGAGGAACTCAAAAGCAAAGATGGATTCAAGACGGTACGGACACCGACACCGTTTGATTAAAAGATGGGCAGCGTAAAATTATTAAAAGGCAGTGAAGAATTTGAAATGTTTCAGGACTATTGGAAAATGATGCAATCAGTCTGGAGCGTAGAGAACACAAAGGAATACTGGGAGAAGGTAGTAGAAGATACCGACAGATTTTACAGGAAGTACCAGACAGAGTTCTCGAAAGAATTAGCACTGGCACTTGCAAACGAATTGGAAAGGAAAGCGAAACATGAAGCAGAGATGTAGAGTAATGATCCCGGCACAAGCACCGGAAACAAAGCAGAGCAGACTACTGTTCAAGAAAGAATGGGTATCCATTTTGGCAGATGCAGGGGAACGAGTTGGGGAGAATGAAGAAACATTCCATGAGGTGGAAGGGGAACTGATAGAGTTTCGGGAAACATCGGGAATTGTAGTTTTAAAGGGCGGCATCCTTGCGTCAGTTCCAATGTATCGAATTCAAATGTTAGAAGCGTAGGAGGAAAACAAAGTATGAGCAAATTATTTTTTGAAATGACAGAAACAGAAGCACAGTTACAGAATATTTTAAACAGTCTGGAATATGCGCAGTACCAGATGTCAACCGGGATCAACGGATACGGCAACGGCACTATGACAAGAGAAGAGCATCAAGAAACAGAGCGGAGCGTGCTGAGTTCGTTAGTGGTAGCTATGAGCGGTATACAGAAGCTGATCGGAGAGTATGCATCACTGGAAGAAGATGGACTGTTGCCAGAAATGGCAGCGGAAGAAATCATGCAGATCAATGCAGAAAGCGTGGATCAGTACGAAGCAATCCAGAAAGCCTTCCGGCTTGGAATGGAGAAAGCGAAGTCAGAGAATGTTGTAGAACATCCGGTATATGGATCAGAGGACATGGAAGAGTTGAGACAGTGCGTTTTGATCGATCTGGAAGATTGCATGACAAAAGACCGGGAGACCGGAGAAAAGGGAGAAGCTCTTTGCATGACGTTCCAGAACGAAGAAGGGAAGTATATTATTATCAAGCACACTATAACAAACTTATTTTTCATCTTTAAGGCGTAATAAAAGAGGTCTTGGAATAAAGGAATCTGACGTATTTTCCATCAAATTGTTTTATCCTGAGACCTCTTGTGTTATCATATGGTTTTGTAACCATGAAATTAAGAAAGCAGAAACCTCCCCTACCAAAGTTTAGTTTCTGCCTTCACCTAAACATAGCTCTCGCTACATTCATACATACCTATGATAACAGTTAAAACAGAAAACTACAACCTTATTTCTCAGGATTTTTACAATAAAACAATGGATTCCCTTGATCTGAACCTTATTTCATGTACCTGTGGACACTCCGGCTGTCTCATCCGTCATGGCTCTTATAAACGCAGCATCCAGCTTGCTGACAGGATCCTCTCCCTTTCCGTTGTTCGTGTGTACTGCAAAATCTGCGGACATACCCATGCATTACTGCTTTCATCCATGGTCCCGTATTCCCAGATCCCCCTGGCCCTGCACGTCCGTCTGATTCAGCTATTGCAACAGAATCCAGAGCAATTCAGATTAGAAAGAGTGGAACGGGTGAAGGGTACTATTGTGTCTAAAGAATATTTCTTTTCAAAAAGATTCGTTACAATTCGGTCAAGAGATATTAAGCGAGAATTAACAGAAGAACAGCGGAAAGAAATTGCAGAACGGCTCAAGAAGTTATCATAAAATCAATTCTGCGCTTTAAAACTCCATACAGGATAGAGGAAATTATAGTTTAAATCTATTCAGTGAGGAAAATGTTAGGGTAAAGGGGTAAAATTGATTTTTCATTGAAATACTACAGTAAATACAGACCGTTAGAAAATGGGATGCATTGGCAGCAGAGGAATTGAAAGCAAGTTGAGAATATGCTATAATCTCGGCATGGGAAACCAAAGCCGGGCGGCTTACCCTCTTTTACGGAGGGGCAACCCTCCAGACGAAAGAAAGGAGGGCGATGCCAATGTGTGTTACATATACTGATCTGATTCAGTTGTTAATATTCATTGTTGCCCTTGTTAGTCTTTGTTATGAGATTTTCAAGGATAAACGAAAATAGCCGCCACATCTTGCACATGTGACGGCTGCCCGTTAGGGTAGTAAATCATTGTTCGGGGTAAGCCGCTTGCGGTTTCCCTTTTTACATCCTCAATATAGCACATCTGTATCAATTCTGCAAGGTTACATTTTACAGTCTCTAAAAGAGAAAAGTCAAAAAACCTGTCTTGATTTTCTTTACAGGCAATCCGAAGAGCGTTTGCTGTGTTATAATCAGAAGCATTCGAGTATTTAGATACAAAGATAAAGTGAATAGTATTGGAACTTAACAATATTGATATAGAAATGATGAAGGAGCAGTTTAAAAGCTGTCAGAATATGCTTACGGCAATCGGGGATGAGACGCGGCAGTACCTTCTGCTACAGGTGTTGGGAGATTGTCGGGGAAGGCGGGTTGTAGATATTGCAGACAGAATGAAATTATCCAGAGCCGCTGTTTCTCACCATATCCAGATATTGAAGAATGCCGGTGTTGTGAAATCTCGCAAAGAAGGCTCTTTCATTTATTATTATATTGATTTGGATAGTAACTGTATGCAAAGTATGATTGATTTGTTTACAAAAATTCAGGAAGTAATGAACCAGCTTCCGGACAGGAGTGGTGAGATATGATTTTATATTATAGTGGTACAGGAAATAGTTGGATGATTGCAAACAGAGGAGAATGGATGGGCGAAATCCCTGTTTCTATGAATCGGCGTATTAAAGATGGATGTACAGAACAAGTATCCGTAAATGAAAGAGTTGTATTTGTGATGCCTGTGTATAGTGGTAGACCTCCCCGAATTGTTTATGAGCATATCATGAATACAGAATTTACGGGGTGTACGAAAGCATATTTTGTGGGGAGCTTGTAATGGACGCCCTTGGGATAGTGAACGTTTTTCTAAGAACCTGTGCAGAAAGAAAGGCTGGAAGTTTATGGGCTTTAATTTTCTGGTGATGTCACAGTGCAATATTATGATGCACAAAATGCTCTCGCCGGAGGAGAATGAGAATATTATTCGAGAGGCCATGCCCAAGGTGGAACAAATCGCAGAATTGATTTCAGCTGGAACACCTTTACTGCCAGATAAAAAAGCCTTTCCATTGATGACAGACATCGGCGCACCTATGACAGATTTCTTTTATCAAATGAAGGCAAAGAAATTTTATGTTACGGATGCATGCATTGGATGCGGGAAATGTGCAAAAATCTGTGTAAATAATAATATCACACTTGTAGATAAAAACCTGTATGGAAACAGAACTGTATGGCCTGTGTATCTTGTATACAGGCCTGTCCGGTTGCAGCTATACAATATGATAAGAAAACGCAGAATACCGGACGCTATTATCAAGAGAAGTACAAGTTCTGAATTTCTGGAATAGAAGAGCCGGAGAGATTATTAACCTTCATAGAACCCGATAAATAAAGGAGATTACTATAAAACGGAGAGGTTTATGGTAACTTCCTTTATTTTTTATGTTTCTGTATCTTCTAATATCTCTGTACAGATCAAAGTGTATCCAGAATAAAATCGTCCGCGGATAAGTTGTGCTTCGGCAGTATATTTTGTTTTTCCATCCAATATAAAAGTGATTGGTTTATACTTACTGATATACTCCAGGTGGATTCCGTTTTTCAGGCAGTAATTTTCCAGTGCGGCCTGTATGACCAGAGAGTTTGGATAAACAAAATCCTTTTCATTTGGAAAACAATTCTGGTCATCCAGTTCGATGGAAAAAGATCTTTTAAAATGGTGTTTGAACATATCATATTCCCACTTCTGATATGAAATCATTTATATCCTGACAGTAGCATATACCTCCAATGTTTCTGAAAGTGTACAGGCAATGATCTTTCTGGAAAATAAATCCATAATACTGGTCAGATAGACAAATCCGTCTATTGTCCAGATGTAGGTGATATCCGAACACCAAACAGCATTCGGGCGATCAGGATGAAACTGTTCATCAAGGATATTTTCTAATTCTGTGCTGAAATCAGAATCTTTTGTGGTGATCGTCCATGGTTTGTTCCATTGGGCGCGGATTCCCATTGGGCGCATATAGGTGCCAACCGTTCTTTCCGAAATAACTTCACCGGTTTTATGCAGCTCTACAGTGATTTTCGGAGCACCATAGTTCTGTTTAGAATCATCATAAATATCCTATATTTTGGTTTTTACAGTTTCACGACGTTTTTCTGTATCAGAAGGCACGCGGTGGAGCCATGCATGATATCCTGAACGAGAGACACCTAAAAATTTCAACATTCCGGAGACGGAAACCCGGCGTCCAGCATTCTTGGCAGCTTCCGTCTTCTCAGAAACTTCGAGATAAATGGCTTCTGTCATTTTCCCAGAATGTTGATGGCTTTTTTTAATACATCAAGCGCATCTTGGGCGTCACGTAATTTACGTCTGAGACGAGCGATTTCTTTCTGTTCATCAGAAGCATAATTACCGGAACCACGAACAGAGATATCGCCAGATTCCCGGAAATCTTTCAGCCACTTTGTTAAAGTGCTGTATCCGATTCCGAGATTTTTCGCACATCCACGTACACCTAAATCCTTATGATCTTCGTAGTACTGGATTGCATCAAGTTTAAACTGTTTGTCATGTTGTCTTGCCATATGAGATCCTCCTTCAGCATGTCTCTATTGTACCATGCTTATGTGTATTTTGGGATTTCTCTTTTGGCTTGTACTATTTATATTCTAACTCCTGACGATGATTCAGAATATAAGTGGATTTATAGGAAGCATAAAAAGGATTTGGTGTGGATGCAATATTTACATCGGATGATATAGTACCGCTGGGTTTAATGCTGCAGGAATGTTTTTACGACAGGTTCTGCTTCGGAGAGGGATTCCATTTTAGTTGAAAGAGCGGAAGATTGCAGAATGAATCAATAAAGATGTAGAAAAATTACAGAAAATCTTAAAAAATTCCCATAGATTTTGTTTGAAATATACTACTATGTTTATAGCAATATGTGGGATAGAAATACACAAGGAGGTATTTTGATGAAAGATATAGCAAGTATACTTTCAAAAGTAGATGCAGAAGGAATGCTGACAAAAGAGGATGCAGTGACATTGCTGAATATAGACAATCAGTCGAAAGTATTTTATGAGCTGATTGCGAAAGCAAATGAACTTTCCAGAAAAGAGTATGGAGACAAAGGATACATTTTCGCGCAGATTGGATTAAACAGTGAGCCTTGTTCCGGTAACTGTGGATTGCGGTAGAATTGCTTGATAAAATGAAAGGCTGTAAAAACTTTATTTTAGCACCCGGATGCGATATGCCTTATGATGTTCCTGTGGAAAATGCAATCGGAGTTGCACAGGCAGTTTATGAGACAGATTCTGTAAGAGAAATGTTAAAGAACTATGTGGCAGAAGACGAAGATATTGAAGTAGAGCTTCCGGATTATGAGCACTTAGAAAAACCACTGGTAGAGGTATTTACTCTGGATTCTGCGACATGTGCGGCATGTACCTACATGATGGGCGCAGCAAATGAAGCGAAAAAGACATTTGGTGATGCGATTGATATGGTAGAGTATAAATTTACGCTCAAAGAGAATATCGCAAGATGTAAAAAGATGGGCGTTCCGAATCTGCCGTCCATGTACATCAATGGTGAATTGAAATTCCGTTCTCTGGTACCATCTAAAGAAGAATTGGAAGGCGCGATCCGTGCGGCAATGAAATAATGAGTAGACTGTATTTGATCACCGGGTTTCTGGGTGCAGGAAAGACAACATTTTTAAAACAGTTTATGAAACAATTCTCTTCGGAACGGATGCATATTATTGTGAACGAGTTTGGAAAAGAGGGCATTGATGGAGAACTGCTTTCGGAGTTGGGGATTGCACTGGACGAGATCAACAATGGCTCGATCTTTTGCTCGTGCAGGCTGGATAAATTTGAGAATGTATTGCAGCAGGTATTACAGGAGAAGCCGGATGTGATTATAGTAGAAGCATCAGGGCTCTCCGATCCCACAAATGTTAAGAAAATATTGAATCAGAGGGAAAAATTTCCAGGATTGGAATATATGGGATGCGTCTGCCTGCTGGATGCACGGCAATTTCCGAAAGTGTATGAAACGGCAGTTGTAGTAAAAAAACAGATTCAGGTATCAGATCTGCTGCTTCTGAACAAGAAGGATCTTGTAAAAACAGAAGAGATAGAGCAGATTCAAAAGATTCTGAAGGCCCATCGACCGGATTTGCCGTTGCATATGACATCATATGGCATGATGGAAGAGAGGTGGCTGCAGGAGATGCAAAAGCCAAATCTGGAAACAGAAGAACAGCTGTTGCAAACTGCAGATGTGACTTTGCGAAAATATCTTCTGCACATTCAAGAAGAGATAAAATTAGAAACACTTTCTCATTTTCTGAATATGCTTTTAGTGGATACATTTCGAATCAAGGGCTTTGTATATCTGGAAGACACGTGGTATCTGGTCAATGCTGTAGGAAATATGTTGTATATCGAACCGTGTAGTGAGAAAAAAGAAACGCAGAAAAATATACTGGTTATTTTATCAGGATATGGACTGCCAACGAAGAAAGCAATCAGGAAAGCAATGGAATGGTATCCGGAGGTTGTTTTAAAAATTGAATAAGGGAAATTCATCAAATCACCACTTTACCTTAAAAAAGTACTTGACAAATCCTAAATAGGACATTACAATTAAAAACATCAAAAGCAAAACCGATGAGAAAGAAGAGTAGGTTTTAAAAGAGATCACAGAGAGCAGCAGGCGGTGAGATTGCTGTATGGATTTTAATTCTGAATGGACTTTCGAGGGCGGCCTGAAATGAAAAGAGTAGGCGTCGTCGGGAACCGAACCCGTTATCAATCAGGAGCGTATGTCAGTACGTGAGAAAGTGGACATTTGTCAATTTGAGTGGTACCGCGATAATGAATTTGTATTTATTACCGTCTCAAGCATATAGCTTGGGGCGGTTTTTTTATACGATCATTGCAGAGCATCCACCCTGTATCCACATGATCGGCTCCTTTGCTTTTGGAATATAGTAATAGAAAAGGAGAACCAAATTATGAAAAAGAGAGTATTCGCAGTTATTTTAGGAAGTGTAATGGCAGTCAGCCTGATGGCATGTGGAACAAAGGAAAATGAGACAAAAGATGGTACCAAAACATATACAGTAGGGATTTCCCAGTTTGCAGAGCATGCCTCTTTGGACAACTGCAGAGAGGGATTTATTGAAGGACTCAAAGAAGCCGGATTTGAGGAAGGAAAGAATCTTACGATCAAAGAGGAGAATGCGGCGGCCGATCAGGGAACAGCAAAGCAGATCAGTGATGGATTTGTTTCAGACGATGTGGATCTGATCTGTGGAATCGCCACTCCAAGCGCGCAGGCGGCATACAATTCAGCAATGAATACAGAGATTCCGGTAATCTATACAGCAGTGACAGATCCAAAAGCAGCAAAGCTTGCAAATGACGATGGAGCTCCGGTGGGAGAGGTCACAGGAACCAGTGATGAGCTTCCGATCAAAGAGCAGCTGGAGATGATCCGCGAGATGCTGCCGGATGCGGAGAAGATCGGGATCCTCTATACAACAAGTGAAGTGAACTCTGTATCAGCAATTGAGAAATATGAAGAGCTGGCAGGAGATTACGGATTTACGATTGTGAAAAAAGGTGTGACGCAGACAGCAGATATTTCGCTGGCAACAGAAGAGATTTTATCCGAGGTGGACTGTCTGACAAATCTGACGGACAATACGGTTGTAAATTCTCTGGCAACGATTCTTGACAAAGCCAATGAAAAGAAAATCCCGGTGTTTGGAAGCGAGATTGAACAGGTGAAACTGGGATGTCTGGCAGCAGAGGGGTTGGATTATGTGGCGCTTGGAAAACAGACCGGAAAGATGGCAGCAGAGATTTTAAAAGGAGAGAAGACGGCGTCTGAGATGAACTATGAGACGATTTCTGAACCTGGACTTTATATCAATACAAAGGCAGCAGAAGAACTGGGAGTTACGGTAGACGAGACACTGCTTGAAGGTGCAGCGGAAACGTTTGACAGTATTTCAAAGTAAAAAGTAGAAACGGAGAGGAATTGAGATGGACATTTTTGTAACGATTTTGGAACAGGGACTGATTTACGGAATCCTTGCTCTTGGAGTTTATATCACATATAAAATTCTGGATTTTCCGGATCTGACAGTGGATGGAAGTTTTCCGCTGGGGGCTGCAGTGACGGCGACAATGATCACACAGGGAGTGAATCCGTACCTGACCATACCGGTCTCTTTTCTGGCAGGAGCAGCAGCCGGAATCTGTACAGGATTGATCCATGTCAAAGGAAAGGTCAGGGATCTCCTCTCCGGTATCATTATGATGACTGCGCTGTGGACGATCAATCTCAGGATTGCAGGGAAAGCAAATGTTCCGATTTTTGGGGAAGAGAATATTTTCGACAATGAGGCAATGAATGGGATTTTCTCAGGCGGGGCAGCAAAATATAAAGTTCTTGCAGTAGTACTTATTCTTGCAGTGATCGTGAAAATAATTCTGGATCTGTATCTGCAGACAAAATCCGGATTTCTTCTGAGGGCTGTGGGAGATAATGCAAATCTTGTGACTTCCCTTGCAAAGGATCAGGGAAATGTAAAGATTTTAGGACTGGCGATCGCCAACGGAATGGTTGCTATGGCAGGCGGAATTTTCTGTCAGGAGCAGAGAGTATTTGAGATTTCCAGCGGTACAGGAGCTATCGTGATCGGGCTGGCAAGCGTGATCATCGGAACCAGCCTGTTTAAGAATCTGACATTTTTGAAAGCAACCACAGCAGTTCTGATCGGTTCTGTCGTTTACAAAGCCTGCGTGGCAGTTGCTTTGAAGTTTTTTGAACCACAGGATATGAAGCTGATCACAGCGGTATTATTCCTCGCGATCTTACTCATTGGAATGGAACGGAAAAAGAAGGTGAAGACAAATGCTTGAGTTAAAACATATTCATAAATATTATAATCCAGGAACAGTCAATGAAATGTGTCTGTTTGAAGATTTTAATCTGACAGTAGAACAGGGAGATTTTGTTTCTGTGGTAGGAAGCAACGGCTCCGGAAAGACTTCCATGCTTAATATCCTGTGCGGCAGTATTCCGGTAGAAGCAGGACAGATTCTGATGCATGGGGAAGATATTTCCCGCATGAAAGAGTATAAAAGAAACCGGAAGATCGGAAGAGTGTATCAGAATCCGGCGCTTGGAACCTGTCCTTCCATGACAATTCTGGAAAATATGTCTCTTGCAGACAACAAAGGCAGTTTTTACGGATTGAGAAAAGGAATTAATAAAAACAGAAAGTCTCATTATCAGGAGCTATTAAGCCAGTTGAATCTGGGACTGGAAAATAAGCTGAATGTAAAAGTCGGTTCTCTCTCCGGCGGGCAGCGTCAGGCAATGGCACTTCTGATGTCAACCATGACACCGATCGATTTTCTGATCCTGGATGAGCACACAGCGGCGCTGGATCCAAAGACGGCAGATCTGATCATGGAACTGACAGATAAGATCGTGAAACAGAAAAACCTGACAACGATCATGGTGACACATAATCTCCGCTATGCAGTAGAATATGGAAACAGACTGTTGATGATGCATCAGGGGGAAGCAGTGATGGATCTGTCAGCAAAAGAAAAACAGGAATTGAAAGTAGAAGATATTTTGGAAAAATTCAATGCAATCAGTATTGAATGTGGAAATTAAGAGAAAGATAGCAAGTACAGATGTGATGTTACTGTTCAGAGGCTAACTTGAATCAAGAAAACCGATGGCATAGACTATAACCAGTCGAAGCTATCGGTTTCCTTATTTAAAGAATTCTTCTTCCTCTTTTTGAATAAACGTGCTATAATACAAGAAAGCATTATTTCTGGTTTTCTAAGCGGAACGATTCCGCATCTTTTGTTCTAAAGTCATATCGGAAAATCTCTATGCTTTGATATCAACTAAAACAGCAGAGAGGTTTTTAGAAGAGAAGATGTCGGATTGGAAGGCCTCCTGCAACAATTCAATTGAAGGAGGAAGCTTTATGAAACAAACCACAGAACCCCCGGTAAACAGAATGTACAAGTCGCGAATTTTTGCCATGCTCTACCAGGAGAAGAAAGAACTGCTTGATCTGTACAATGCGATCAGCGGAAAGCATTACGAGGATCCGGAGCTTTTGGAGATCAACACGTTGGAAAATGCCATCTACATGACGATGAAAAATGATCTGTCATTTCTTATCGATTTTCGTCTTTCCCTGTACGAGCATCAGTCTACCTACAGTCCAAACCTGCCCTTGCGTAATCTTTTTTATATTTCAGACCTGTATTCGGGCATGACAAAGAACTCAAATCTGTATGGAACAAAGCTGGTGGAGATTCCGGCGCCGCAGTTCGTCATTTTTTATAACGGCATCAAGGAAATGCCGGATCGAACCGTATTAAGATTGTCGGATGCATACAGCGTAAAGGACGAGCATCCCGCATTGGAGCTGGCGGCAGTGATGCTGAACATTAACCGGGGACATAACGAAAAATTAAAGGAACTGTGCAAATCTCTGAAAGACTATTCCGAATATACTGCAAGAGTACGGGAATATGCCAACATAATGCCGATTAGTGAAGCTGTAGAGCAGGCAATATGTGAATGCATTCAAGAAGGAATTCTGGCAGAGTTTTTGACGCAAAACCGAGCGGAGGCGAAGCAAGTGAGTATTTATGAATATGATGAAGAGAAGCATATGAGACAGGAGCGGGAAGCGTCCTGGGAAGAGGGATGGACAACTGGCAGAATGGAACTCCTAAAGGAACTAATTCAAAAGAAATTGTCAAAAGGAATGTCGGTTTCTGAGATTGCAATAGAACTGGAAGAGGAAGAAGCTTTAATTTCTGAATTGATACAGGAGTTGGAAAAATAGAGTTAGTGTTTGATCCAAATGAAATAAGTCAAGGAACTGCATTGTGTCAGTCCCTTGACTTTTAAATTTTTTGCTATTCTACAGATTTTAATGCGCTGAGCATATCTAAGTATTTGAGTTTTCGATTCATTATGTATCCTAGAATAAATGTAATGACTGCAATCAAAATGGCAGGAATCACAAATGCTTTTGCACAAAGAGCGGGGTTAAACATCACTTCATCCGGTGGAACAACTGCCAGTATGTACTGGTAAAGCAGATCACCGACTCCAAATCCTGCTAAAATACCGAGCAGGGAAAGGAGTATTGTTTCCCGGTAAATATAGAGTGTTACTTCTTTGTCGTAGAATCCGAGAACCTTAATGGTTGAGAGTTCACGGATACGCTCTGCCACATTGATGTTGGTAAGGTTATAAAGGACTTAAAAAGATTCTTTTATACAGAGGCAATTGCGGAGACATTACTGGAATGGATCGTGAACAAAGAAAAGTATGACAGGCAGCAGACGATCGATTATATTTCTGTTATTTTCCGTACCGGGCTGCCTGCTGCCATCAGGCAATATTCAGACGTGGCAAAATAAGTTTTATGATTTCAATAATCTGAAAAAACTTCTTGACAATAAAAAATATCCTCCGTATAATGGTTAAAAGTTAGGGAACTAACTATATAAAGAGAGAGGGATGGAATTATGCAGGATATAGAAGATAAGGAAAGGTACATCAATACCGGCAGGCTGATTCACATTCTTTCCAATCAGATGAAGCGCAGAAATGCGTCTGAAGCAGTGGGAGATGATGGCCTGACCACCATGCAGAAGCATGTGTTAAAGCATATTCTTTTGGAAACGATGCACAGGGAAGTATATCAGAAAGATATAGAAGAAGAGTTTCAAATCCGGAAGTCCACAGCCACAGGGATTTTGCAGCTCATGGAAAAAAATGGATTTATTTCCCGGGAAAGTTCGAAAAAGGATGCCAGATTAAAACGTATTGTACCGACCCCAAAAGCAGAAGCACTCAGACCTGAGATTCTGGAGCACATCAGAGATACGGAAAAGCGGCTGATACAAGGGATAGATCAGGAAGATGTAAAGATTTGCAGAAAGGTGCTTGTGCAGATGATTCAAAATCTTGCAGAAAACAAAAAAGAAAATAAGGAGGAAGACGAGAACGATGAATAAAACACTTTTAAAATCAGTCCGGGAATACAAAAAGCAGTCTGTGTTGGCTCCATTTTTCGTAATCCTGGAAGTTTTAATGGAAGTTCTGATTCCGATGGAGATGGCGAAGATCATTGATGTTGGAATCATGCAGGGAAATTTGAGCTATATCATACGGCGGGGATTGATTCTGGTCATTATGGCTATGCTGGCTCTGTATTTCGGTATTATAGCAGGAAAAATGGCAGCAACAGCAGGTGCAGGATATGCCAAAAACCTGAGACATGATATTTTTTATAAAGTACAGGAATTTTCATTCAAAAATATTGACCGGTTTTCCACATCCGGTCTTGTAACACGTATGACAACAGATATTACCAACGTACAGATGGCATATATGATGAGCATTCGTCTGTTGGCGAGAGCTCCGATCATGATTGTTTTATCCTGGATCATGACACTTTTGATCAATAAGAAAATTGCTTTGCTGTTCCTGATCATCATACCGCTGCTTGGAGGAACACTGATCTTTATTGCAAAGAAAGCGCATCCGCATTTTATCAAAGTATTTGATGAGTATGATATTCTGAATAATTCCGTACAGGAAAATGTCAATGCATCCCGCGTGGTAAAAGCCTTTGTACGGGAAGATCATGAAATTGAAAAATTCCATGGAATTTCAAAATATGTCTATACATTATTTACAAAAGCAGAAAAGATCGTGGCATGGAACTCACCGGTTATGCAGTTTACGATCTATACGGCGATGCTTCTGATGGTAGCGATCGGAGGAAGAGAAATTGTATTCGGTGCGATGGAAATCGGAGAAATGACCAGTGTGATCGTGTATGCGTTCCAGATCATGATGGCTCTGATGATGGTTACATTTGTATTTGTTATGATCATGATCGCAGAAGCGTCTACAGACCGTATTACGGAAGTTCTGACGGAAGTTCCGGAGATGCAGGACAAAAAGAATGCGGTTACAGAAGTGGCAGACGGAGAGATCCGGTTTGAGCATGTAGATTTCAGTTATGCGGGAGAAGGCGGAAATCTTTCGTTAAAAGATGTCAATCTTCATATTAAATCCGGACAGACGATCGGGATCATCGGAGGAACCGGAAGTGCGAAATCAACATTGGTACAGCTGATCCCGAGACTTTATGACGTGACAAAAGGAACTGTAAAAGTCGGCGGACTGGATGTCAGAGAGTATAATCTGGAGGCACTGCGCGATCAGGTATCTATGGTATTGCAGAAAAACGTTCTCTTTACAGGAACGATTTACGATAATATCCGCTGGGGAAATGAACATGCCAGCGAGGAAGAGGTTCAGAGAGTCTGCAAACTTGCACAGGCAGATGGATTCGTAAAAGAATTTCCGGCAGGTTATCATACGATGATCGTGCAGGGCGGAAACAATGTTTCCGGCGGACAGAAGCAGCGTCTGTGTATTGCACGGGCACTTCTGAAAAAACCGAAGATTCTGATTCTGGATGACTCCACAAGTGCGGTAGATACAAAGACAGATGCGCTGATTCGAAAAGCATTCCGGGAAGAAATTCCGGATACTACAAAGATCATCATTGCGCAGCGAGTTTCTTCTATAGAAAATGCAGACCAGATCATTGTACTGGATGAAGGAAAGATCATGGGAGTCGGCACATCCGAAGAATTGCTTGCGACAAATGAAATCTACAGAGAAGTATATGAATCTCAGGTAAAGGGAGGTGAGGACGATGAATAGAAAACCAAAGGTTTCAAAAGAAAATTTACAGACCGCAAAGCGGCTTTTAAAATATGTGACCGGAACGTACAAGGTTCGGTTTGTGATCGTATTTATCTGTATTTTGTTAAGTTCGATCGCATCAATTTCGGTATCATTGTCCCTCAAGTTTTTAATCGATGATTTTATCAGTCCTCTGATCGGACAGAAAGATCCGAATTTTGCAGAACTATATCGGGCACTTGCGGTGCTTGGAAGCATTTTCCTGATGGGAGTCATTGCTACATTTACTTATACACGACTGATGGTCTACATTGGTCAGGGTGTTCTTAAAAAAGTAAGGGATGATATGTTTGAACATATGCAGACTCTTCCAATCCGTTATTTTGACCAGAATACGAATGGTTCTATCATGAGTCTTTACACGAATGATACAGATACGCTCAGACAGATGATCAGTCAGTCGATCCCACAGGCACTGATGTCCTTTTTTACGATTATCGTAACCTTTATTTCAATGCTGATCTTAAGTCCGCTGCTTACAATTTTAGCAGTTCTGATCATTGGTCTTATGATCTTCGTAACAAAAAAGATCGGTGGAAACAGTGGAAAATATTTTGTTCGTCAGCAGAAATCTCTGGCAGATGTGACTGGATTTGTGGAAGAGAGAATGAACGGACAGCGCGTAGTAAAAGTGTTCAACCACGAAAGAAAGTCAGAAGAAGAATTTGACAAACTCAACGAGGCGCTCTTTGAAAGTGCTGCACAGGCAAATACCTTTGCAAATATGATGGGACCGGTAATCGGAAACATCGGAAACCTGCAGTTTGTACTGGTCTCTGTACTTGGAGGATTCCTTTCTATTATGGGAATCGGAGGGATCACTCTGGGAGTTATGGCATCTTATCTGCAGTTTACAAAGAGCTTTACACAGCCGTTTATGCAGGTGGCGCAGCAGTTTAACTCCATTGTTATGGCACTTGCCGGAGCAGAGCGTATTTTTGCTCTGATCGATGAAGAATCGGAAAAAGACGAGGGATACGTAACACTGGTCAATGCGAAAAAAGACGAGAACGGCAATATTATCGAATGCAAAGAAAGAACAGGAATGTGGGCCTGGAAGCATCCACATTCGGCTGACGGAAGTGTGTCTTATACAGAACTGACCGGAGATGTGCGTTTTGAAGATGTGACATTTGGATACAACGAAGATAAAGTGATCTTAAAAAACATCAGCCTGTTTGCAAAACCGGGACAGAAGCTGGCATTTGTCGGTTCTACCGGAGCAGGAAAAACAACCATCACGAACCTGATCAATCGCTTTTACGATATTCAGGAAGGAAAGATCCGGTATGACGGAATCAATATTACAAAGATTAAAAAGGATGATCTGAGACGTTCCCTCGGAATTGTACTGCAGGATACCCATTTGTTTACAGGAACCATTATGGATAATATCCGTTATGGAAAACTGGATGCTACTGATGAGGAAGTATATGAGGCTGCAAAACTGGCTCATGCAGATCAGTTTATCAAAATGCTTCCGAAGGGATACGATACTATGTTAAGCGGTGATGGAGAAGAGCTTTCACAGGGACAGAGACAGCTTCTTTCCATTGCGAGAGCAGCAGTTGCAAATCCGCCGGTACTGATTCTGGATGAAGCAACTTCCAGCATTGATACCCGTACGGAGAGTATTGTGCAGAAGGGTATGGATAACCTGATGAAGGGACGTACAGTATTTGTTATCGCGCACAGACTTTCTACAATCCGCAACAGTGATGCGATTATTGTTCTGGAACACGGAAAGATCATCGAGCGTGGAGATCATGCGGATCTGATCAAAATGAAAGGAACGTATTACCAGTTATATACCGGAAAACTGGAGCTTTCATAAAAATTTACTGTGAATAGCAGACCATAAAGAGGATGGAGTTTTCTTACAGAAAGTGTAAGTGTTTTTCATCCACGATACGGCTTATAATATTCTTATCACGAAAGGGAGGGATATTATGAGCCGTATTATTTTGGAAATAGAATCGTTGTACAAAACATATGGGGAAAAGGAAAATGCAGCAGAGGCACTCAGAGGAATTTCGTTTCAAGTATATCAGGGAGAATTCCTCGGAATTATGGGAAGCAGCGGTTCGGGAAAAACGACGCTGTTAAATTGTATTGCTTCGGTTTTAAGACCTACAAGGGGGAGGATTCTTCTGAAAGGACAGGATATCGGAATGTATACGGATACTCAGCTGGCAGCGTATCGGGGAAGACAGATCGGGTATCTGTTTCAGCAGTTTGAATTGCTGGATAATCTGACGGGTGGAGAAAATATTCTTTTGCCGGCACAGATTCACAAAATGCCGGAAAAGGAAAGCAGAAAAAGGATGCAGAAGCTGGCGGAATATTTTGAGATCGAGGAGGTGCTGGAAAAGTTTTCGAATCAGATGTCCGGAGGACAGAAGCAGAGGGTAGCCGCATTAAGAGCGCTTCTTTTGCATCCGCAGATCGTACTGGCAGATGAGCCGACCGGTGCGCTTGACAGCCGAAGTGCACGAAGTCTGATGGAGCAACTCTCCGGAGTGAATCGAGAGGATGAGGCTGCGGTTCTGATGGTGACACATGACGCACAGGCTGCGAGTTTTTGTTCCAGAATTTTGTTTATTCAGGATGGAAAAGTATTTCATGAATTACGGAAGCGAGTCGGGGAGGAGACAAACCGGGAATTTTATGAGCGCATTTTGTCCGTGATGGCGCAGTTGGGAGGAGGAAGCAATTATGTTCTCTGAACTGATCAGACGAAACAGTAAACGAAACCGGCAGGAAAACACGCTGTATTTTGTTACGATGATTCTCACGGTGGCGGCATTTTATATTATCCTTGCGCTGGATCATCAGGATGTGATGATCTTTCTGAAAGAGATGGAGAGAGATGCTGTAAACAAGCTGCTGATGCTGATTCCGATTTTATATGTGGTATCTCTGTGCCTGCTTTATTTCCTGGTATATTTTACGGATAAGTATCAGATGGAACGGCGAAGTCATGAGTTTGGAACCTATTTGATGCTTGGCATGAAGAAAAGAAGTCTGTTTCAAATGCTTTTTCTGGAAGATCTGCGAAATATTGTGTATGCTCTTGTGATCGGGATCCCGGGGGCTCTGCTGATCTCGGAACTTACAAGCCTGATTACGGCGAAGCTTGCAGGATTTGGAATTCTGCGTCATCAGTTTACATTTTCCGGTTTGGCTGCATTGTGGACGGTCATTGGGATTTGCGGAATTAAAATGCTTGCCCGGTTTGTGCTTTGCATCAAGCTTTGGAAAAAAGAGGTTTATGAATTGTTATCCCGTGAACAGAAGGAAAAACAGCGTGCATTTTCGCCCATAAAAACGTGTGTGAAGCTGATGATGGGAATCATTCTTCTGGCAGTAGCCTATGGGATCGGATGCGGGATACTGAGTTCGGAACTTGGGATAAAACGAATGTTTCGTATGACTGCAATTTTATGTTTTTGTGGAGTACTCGGTACATTCTTTTTCTTTCAGGGCCTGGCATACCTATTTGATAGGATATGCAGAAAACTTCCGGGGAAAAAGCTCTGGACATTTACATGCCGTCAGCTGCAGGAAGCGGTATTTTTAAAATCATCTTCGTTGGCAATTTCTTCCCTTCTGATTCTGTTTGCGATCATATGTTGTGCCTATGGAGTCGGGATGAGCGGGCAACTGGGACAACAGGATACGGCAGGGATCGATTTTACATTTGACGAGAAAAAAGAAACGTTAGAAGAAGTGCTGTCATCTCAGAAAGTAGACCAATATTTTTCAAATCTGTTTGAAGTACGAAACGGATTACTTTGGACAGATCTGGATTTTACGGAAGGTATGGAGGAGCGAAAAGTATATGCATATGACTGTGAGGAATTATATGAGCGTCTGAAAAACAGATTGAATCCATATTCTTGGGAAGAATCCCCATTTTTGATCGCAGAATCAGGGTACAATGAGATTTTGCGTTCAAAAGGAATGGAACCTTTGAACTTAAAGGAACATCAGATGGCAATTTACGGGCACCCCACATATTTGTCGGATGAGACTGCAAAGAGCGTAGAGAAACTTCTGAAAGAGAAAGTTTTTGTGCAGATAGAAGAGACCGATTATGAAATCATTCCAAGAGTATGCAATGACAATCTGGTGGCAGACCGGATGTTGACGATTATGTATGGTTTTATTGTACCGGATGAGGTTTTTGATGTCTTTGTAGCAGACGGAAGCTATTCTTACTGGAACGGGATTCTTGATCCGGTTCTGGTAAAGGAGGAAGGATTGCTCAAAGCAGTGATGTCTGTCAATGACCGTCTAAAAACAACCGATCTGCATTATGAAAGTTATCTGGGAACAGCCGGGCGGCATATGTTTTATCAGGTGGCATTGGGATATACGACGATCTATCTGGCTGTGATTTTTTTGATTATCGCAAATACACTCATTGGAGTTCAGTTTTTAATTCAGCAGGAGAAGACCGGGGCACGCTACAGCGTTCTGCTTACACTGGGAAGTAACTACAAAGAGCTCTGTCATTGTGCGAAAGTTCAGATCTGGTGGCACTATGGACTGGTATTGAGCGTTGCATTTTTCAGTAGTGTGTTTGGGGTCTGGACATTGTTCCGGCTGATTGGACAGGTGCAGGAAGTAAAAGTTTTCTGGCAGATGGCAGGAAGTGTGTTTCTTTTCTTGTGTCTGATAGAAACAGCTTATATAATAGGAGTCATAAAGACAAGCAATCGCAGGATTTTGAAATTTATTCAGAGAAAACGGCAGGAGTAGAAGACAGGCATGCAAAAAATCATAATCGTAGAAGACGATCAATTCCTTCGGGAAGAACTGGAAAATATTTATCATAAGGCAGGCTATGAGGTGTGTTGTGTAACGGATTTTCCAGAAATGGGTGCTGTCTGTGAGGCAGAGCATCCGGATTTGTTAGTGCTGGATCTGGGACTTCCGGGCATCAGTGGATTTGCACTTTGTAAAGAAATACGAAAGAAAGGCAGCCTTCCTATTCTTGTGCTGACCTCCAGGGATAAAATGCAGGATGAGTTGAAAGCACTGGAGTTGGGAGCTGACGAATATCTGACGAAGCCATGTCATAAAGACCGTCTGCTGGCAAGGACAGAAAATCTTCTGAAACGGGCAATGGGGAATGCACATTTACTGGATGGAGACGATTTTCTTTTTGATACCAGAACCTATACGGTCTGTCAGGGGAAGGATGCCTGTCATATTCCGGAAAATCAGGGGAAGATTTTAAAAATTCTTTTGGAATATGCAGGAACAGAGGTGAAAAAAGAGTGCATTTCAAAGGTATTGTGGGGAACAACCGAATATATTGATGAAAATGCGCTTCAAGTCAATGTGACAAGGCTGAAAAAGACATTAAAGGCGCTTGGTCTGGAGAATCGGATAGAAACAATCCGTGGCAGAGGATATCGGTGGAAGAGAGAGCAGTAATATGGAATATATCAGACGAATCTGGAGCGAGATCAAAGAAGAAAAAATATGGTTTGTGATCCTTACGTGTACAGAACTGGTATCGCTATTCTTTCTGTGGCTGTCGGGGATGGAGCAGTTCAAAGTTCTGGCCGGACTGGAAGTCAGTTGTCTTGCAATCATTTTTTTGTATGCGGTAATCTGGAACGTAAGGAAAGAGCAGAAAAAGAAAGAGCGGTTTCTTACATTTCTGGCGGATCCGAGTGAAGAAAATGAGAGACTTGCGATCGGGGGAGTAGGAAATGAAGAACAGGAAATCCTGCGGGAGATCGGGGCATATCTTCGAAAAGCATACAGGCAGGCTGATGCAGGGAGGATACAGGAAGAAGAATATGAACGATATGTAGAATTATGGGCACATGAAGTGAAAATTCCATTATCTCTTTTTACACTTTTGCTTGAGAACAGAAGTGAGGAGATGTCACCGACAGTACACAAAAAAATGGAGCATGTCAGACTGCAGATGCAGTCCTATGTAGAGCAGATGTTATATTATGCCAGGGTTAAAGCAATGAATAAAGAGTATTTGTTTGAAGAGATCAGTCTGGAAGAATGCTGCCGGGAGGTGCTGGATGAATACCGTCTGTATCTGGAAGAAAAGCAGATCCTGGTGCAGTTGGATCTGAAAAAGAAAATCGTACTGTCAGACCGGAAAAGTCTGTGTTTTATGCTCAGTCAGCTGATCGCGAATTCTATCAAATACACAGGATATGAAGCCGAAAAGTGTCCGAAGCTGAAAATCAGTTCCGGAAGTGAGAACAACAGAGTCTGCCTTTCTGTCTGCGACAATGGGTGTGGCGTAAAACCATATGAACTCCGCTATCTTTTTGAAAAAGGATTTACAGGAGAGAACAGACAGAAAAAATCGACAGGGATGGGATTGTATCTGGTACGGCAGATCGGACAGGAATTAAAGATAGAAGTAGAAGCAGTGTCAGTCTACGGAAAAGGAATGGAAATCAGACTCTGGTTTCCGGTGGTGTAGGGCAGTTCCATGTGGAACTGCTCTGTTACTGTGGCTTGCAGAGTTATTGTTTACAGTAACTTTTTACAGGATATTTATGGAAATTTAATTGTATCCTGATCAAAATTCAAGTATAATAAAATCAATCTTGAAAGGAATCCCTTTCAATTTTCAAATATGGCAAAGAATTGCCATTCAAAAGTTATTCCCAGATAAAGAGTAAAGAGATGGATAAAAGAATAGAGGGAGTTTGTCTGTATTTGCGATTGTGAAACATCGCGTCAAAAGATATAATAAAATCAATGATATAGATACATACTTGCCGAAATATTCTGGTTTCCATCAGAACAAAGGAGGAGTGTGTATGAAGAAAGAAAAAACAACACAATTTTTAATGAAGCCAAAGGTAGATTTCTGTTTTAAAGAACTGATGGAAGATGAAGAGGTGCGCAATGCATTTCTGGCAGCAGTACTTGGGATCAATCTGGAAGAAATCGTTGAGAGCAGGATTTTGCCGTCCCACCTGCGTCAGAAAGACAAAGATGATAAACTGGGGATTCTGGATGTACGGGTATTGCTAAATAATAAGGAGCAGATCGATATTGAAATCCAGGTGACATCCAGTGAATACTGGGCAGAACGTACCTTGTTCTATCTGGGAAAGATGTTTGTGGATCAGCTAAAACCGGGAGAAGACTATCAAAAATTAGAAAAATGTATTCATGTCGGGATTTTAAATTTTACATTGTTTGATGATGAAGAATACTATTCCCGCTTTCATTTCTGGTCGGATCAGGGAAGAAAGATGTATAGTGATAAGTTTGAAATCCATACGCTGGAACTTCCCAAGCTGGCAAAACATGAGTATCCGGAGACAGAGCTGCTGAAATGGCTTCAGTTTATCAATGCAGAGAGCAAGGAGGAATTTGAAATGGCAGCGGAAAAAAGCAAATATATTAAGAAGGCGTATGAGGATCTGAACCGGATCAGTGCAGATGAAGAAAAGCGTCTGGAATATGAAGCAAGAGAGCGTGCGATTCGAGATCACCAGTATTTTTCTACTGTTTACAAAGAGACTGGGCTTAGAGAGGGACGAAAAGAAGGTCTAAAAATAGGCCGACAAGAGGGTCTGCAAGAGGGGAGACAAGAGGGTCTGCAAGAGGGGCGACAGGAGGGCCGGCAAGAAGGCATACAGGCCGTAGTAGAGTTGCTTCAGGAAATGGGAATGGAGAAAGAAATTGTATGTGTAAAAATTCAGGAAAGATTTCAGTTTTCTCTGTCAGATGCAGCGAAGGAGGTAGAAAAGTACTGGAAATCATAGTAGAAGTCGTGGAAAGATATTGGAAGGGATAATGCCATAAGACATGAAAAGCCCACCCTTACTTTAGCGAGTCAGGGTGGGCTTATTATATCCTTGAGCCAATGGTTCATTATTGCATACTTACAGGAATTTCAGCAACTACAGGAATCGTGCTATCAGAAGGGGCATTGTTTTTATCTAATATCTGAACTGTAAATTCTGTATCATCATTATATTCCAGTGTATAGTGGAAGCGCTGGCTGCCATCTTCCAGAGATGTACAGTATCCGCTCAGAATAGAAATTTCCTCTCCATTGGAATTAGTGACAAGGGGAGCAGGATTTTTATCCGACCATTCCTGAGGAACCTGCAATGTAAAATATAGATTACTTGGAGTTTCCAGTTTCCGTTTATTGTATCAGGAATCATGCCAGGAGAAGATGGTTCGGCATATATTTGATCAATGGCCACGTCTACCGTCATTGCATCCGGAAATGTACCGTCTTCCAGAGCATTTCGACTGATCTGATAGAAACCGATATAAAGGCTTTTTTTACAATCGATTGTTACACATTAGATAAAAACAGAAAGTAAAAAGTTGCAAAAATAAAAAAATCGCTGTAAAACAACTTTTACTCAGTCATTTTACAGCGATTCAATTTCATATTAGTCACGGAACATCTTCATGCCCATCCATTGCTGCATATGATCCAGCATCTTTTCATCCGGATCGATCAGGATACAGCTCATCGTCTGTTCAGCCGGGATTACAATGGCATAAGTACCTTCGCCTGTACCTGCGGAAAAATCTTTTGTCTTGTCTGCGTGTACAGAATCAAGACGGTGAGAATTTTTTGGCGCAATGATCTCAGCCTGCTGGATATCCAGAGTCATGAGTTTTTTGCGTTTTGATTTACTGTAAATAGCGTCAATTTCCAGATCGTGGTTCAAAAGTGTATACTCATATTCTACATCGAGTTTCGGAAATACAAAGTAGTAAATCAGAACTCCGAGAAGAATCGTAACGAGAGCTGCCAGAGAACCGATAAAAAGCATACCTCCGCAAAGCACGACTACGAGAGCGGCAATGCACAAAATACGGATCACGAGGTCCATAGGTCGGGATTTACGAGTAACTAATTGTTCATAAAGTGCGTCATTCATGTGGTGTATTCCTTTCAGTATATAAATAATTCATTACCATAGAGGCGATCTTAAATGTCATGGCATCTTCAAACTGGCGAAGATCCAGACCGGTCCGCTTTTCAATCTGCTCCAGGCGATAGATTAAAGTATTGCGGTGCATATGCAGCTGCCGGGAGGTCTCTGCGATATTTAAGTTATTCTGTAGAAACTTATTAACGGTTGCAGTGGTTTCTTCATCCAGTGCCTGTGGAATCTCCTCTCCGAAAATTTCATGAAGAAAATTCTCACACAACGAAGTTGGAAGACGGTAGATCAGACGTCCGATTCCAAGTCGGTTATATGGAAATACCGTCTGTTCGGAATAAAACAGCTTACCGACTTTCAGCGCAAGACTTGTCTCACGAAAAGCAGTGGAGAGATCCAGCAGATTATGCAGAGTCTTGCTGTAAGAAACACGGACACGTGCCAGAGCTTCCGCGTTTACGGTATCCACGATCATGCGGGCAGTAAGATGTACAGTTTCCTGTGAAGAATCTGCCAGAGATCTGACAGGACAGAGAATCGCACAGGAAGCTTCTGTCAGCGGAATTCGAAATGCTCCTGACTGGGATGGAAAGAGATTCTTTAAAATCTCGGAAATATCTTCATCCAGACTGTGAGAAGTCTCCAGAAGATAAAGGATACGCGGCTCTTCCGGAGCAATGTGAAGACGGGCGGCCCGGTCATATACATTATATGTAGGGATGCTGTCTGTCATCAGGCTCTGAAGAAAATGAATCTTGTTATACTTTTCTTTGTATGCGGAGGAAAGGAGCTTTAACTGCTCCAGCGCTTTTGTCACTTCTTCTTCTGTTTCTGCGTGAATCTCCATAGAAATTCCGGTAATATGTCTGAGGTCTGTCAATGCTTTCTCTAATTCGGCTGTATGATTCATAGTGTTTCTCCCGGTAGACAGAGAAGGAGCTGCACAATCGTACAGCCCCCTGTCATTTTTAGTTATAACTATTTTAAAACATTAGTTTGTAATCGTCAACTCTGTTTCTTTGTCGAAGATGTGGATCTTTTCCATATCCAGAGCAAATACTGCGTGATCTCCGTTTCTTAATGTTGTACGAGGATTTACGCGGGCTGTCATCTGTGTACCTTCTAAGTCAAAGTACAGATATACTTCTGCTCCAAGCAGCTCATAAACTTTGATTGTAGATTCGATCACGCTGTCAGGTGAATTGCTGATGAATGCCTGTGAATCATGTACATCTTCCGGACGAATACCAAGAACAACAGTTCTTCCGTTGTATCCACCGTCGATCAGTGCCTGTTTTTTAGATGCAGGAACTTTCAGTGTATGTTTTCCGACAGTCAATGTTACATCATTTCCTTTGATATCAACAACAGCATCCATGAAGTTCATCTGAGGAGATCCGATGAATCCTGCTACGAACAGGTTGCAAGGTGTGTTGTACAGGTTCTGAGGTGTATCTACCTGCTGAACAACTCCGTCTTTCATAACAACGATTCTTGTACCAAGAGTCATAGCCTCTGTCTGGTCATGTGTTACGTAGATGATTGTAGCGCCCAGATTTTCATGCAGTTTGGAAATCTCGATACGCATCTGAACTCTCAGTTTTGCATCCAGGTTGGAAAGAGGTTCGTCCATAAGGAATACTTTTGGATTACGAACGATCGCACGTCCCATAGCAACACGCTGTCTCTGTCCACCGGAAAGAGCTTTTGGTTTACGGTCAAGCAGTTTTTCCAGGTCAAGGATTCTTGCTGCTTCTTTTACTTTTCTATCAATCTCATCTTTCGGAACTTTACGAAGCTTCAGTCCGAATGCCATGTTATCGTATACTGTCATATGTGGATACAGAGCGTAGTTCTGGAATACCATCGCGATATCTCTGTCTTTTGGTTCCACATCGTTCATAACTTTTCCGTCAATCTCCAGTGTACCGCCGGAAATATCTTCCAGACCTGCGATCATACGAAGTGTTGTAGATTTACCACATCCGGAAGGTCCTACAAAGATGATGAACTCTTTGTCTTCAATGTTCAGATTGAAATCTTTTACTGCGTGAAATCCGTTCGGATAAATTTTCTGAATTCCTTTTAATGATAAACTTGCCATTTTAAATAGCCTCCTTAAAATCAGTGTTTCGTTGTTTTCTGTAATTAAGTATACCTTTGGAGGCCAAAACAGACAATGTTACGAGTAACTAAAAAAAACAGATAATGGTGTACAAAGTGACTATAGAAGCTTTTTGATCGCAGGAATAGAAAGTCCGTCCTGCCGAAGAGAACGAATCTGTTCGATTCTTGCGACCGCCGCCTCTCTGGGGAAGCGGCGTGTCAGATTTTCTTCTGCCTGTTCAAATGGCAGCATTCCTTCTTCTGTATAAAATTTTAAAGTACTGTAGCGGCAGCCGGTGATGCGCACCAGCTCGCCGATCGAAACATATTCCGAGACCAGAATTTTCTCCATAGAACGTTGTCTGGACATAAGAACACTCCTTTTACATAATATATCTTCTAAGCTGAACACCGAAAACAGGAACCCGGTAATATTTGTGCTGTGTCGGGATACATTCATAATAAAGATTGTCAATCTGAAGAAGAGGTACCGTGCCTGCGCGGATCACATGGACTTCATTTCCGTTTTCTTCCAATCTGGCAATGACGCTTTCCAGACGCTTTTCGGCATTACAATATAATTCTTCAGACTCAATGAAAACGGCACTGGAACGTTCCATAAACGGAACCTGAAATAAAACCCCGGTACCGAGCTGGGTGGAAAAAATCGCTTTCTTTTTCGAAAAGAGCCCAAGTGCCGCACTGTCAAGCGCATTGTGGATGGAAACGGAAAGCAGTGTTTTTGCCAGAAGGGAGTTCAGGTATAACTCGTTAATTCTGGAAGTGAGGTATTTTTGTTCTTCCTTTGAAAATAGGTCATAAAAGCAGCTGCTCTCACGCAGCAGCCAGAGCATACATACGGTTTCATCGAATACGTTGCCTTCTTCCATCAGTTCTGCACGAAGACTCTCTGTCTGCCGTGAATATTCATCGGAATCCGTGCGGTATTCCAGAATCTTGTTTCCGGCAGAAGAAAACTCCAGATCACAGCTGACCAGGGAGGATGCTTCTGTCATCAGTCCCAGATTATTTAAACGGGTATATACTGTGTGTTCCAGCTCTTTTGCAGCAGAAGAAGATAAATGAGCTGCTTCCTTCAAAGAAACAGATAAAGCATCCAATCTGGAGCGGTATTCGTCAGAGTCTTCGGTGAGCTCTTCTGTTTCCTGTAGAAATCGATCCAGTACACCGGCTGCAGAGATACAGCGAATTGCTACTTTTTTTGCAGTAGAATTACGTGTGCTGTTTAAAGCGTTTAATGAAATGAGTGAAAAACGGTCCTGTAATGATAAGTTCGTCATAGGAAAACCCTCCTCGTGGATAAGAAAATTTATATTTACTTATTACTTACTACTTACGATTTAAAAATACTGCGATAACAGGAAAAAATCAAGAGATTTTCAGCAAGTTTTCAGAAAATTCCAGAAAAACACAATGCGTTGACGAAATCGTGCAAATCCGCTACAATAACTTCATATACGGCTTCTTCAAAGCCGCAGTCTGATAGAAAAGAGGAGAAAACATATGGCAAATCCAGTTGTTACATTTGAAATGGAAAACGGCGATATCATGAAAGCGGAGTTATATCCGGAGATCGCACCGAACACAGTGAAAAATTTTGTATCGCTTGTAAAGAAAGGATTTTATGACGGACTGACATTCCACCGTGTGATCAGCGGATTTATGATCCAGGGAGGATGTCCGGACGGAACAGGTATGGGTGGCCCGGGATATACAATCAAAGGAGAGTTCCTTCAGAATGGCGTGACGAACAATCTGGCACATGATGAAGGTGTTCTGTCTATGGCACGTGCAATGCATCCGGATTCTGCGGGAAGCCAGTTCTTTATCATGCATAAGAAATCCCCGCATCTGGATGGAGCATACGCTGCATTCGGAAAGATTACAGAGGGAATGGATGTTGTGAATAAAATTGCAGACACAGCCACAGACTACAGTGACAAGCCACTGGAGCCTCAGGTAATGAAAAAAGTGACAGTCGAGACTTTCGGAGAAGAGTACGGCGAGCCGGAGATGGCGTAGTTGATAAATAGTAAAAAGCGATATTCAAAAGGGCAGTTTTGTACTTTGAAATGCACTTTGGATGTATATACGAGTTGTCATATTGATGAAAATCAATGCGACAACTCTACTTTTTTCTTCTATAAAAATGTGTTATACTAAGAAACTGGTAAAAATGAAAGGATATCACATTGTATATGGAAAAGAAATTACAAAATCCAGGTGTTGTGTTTGCTCTGGCTCTGCTTTGCTGTGCATTGTGGGGAAGTGCCTTTCCATGTGTGAAGATAGGATATGAATGGCTGGCGATCGAAGGCGCGGGCAGCCAGATCCTGTTTGCGGGATACCGGTTCTTCCTGGCGGGAATCTTTACATTTCTGATCGGAAGTTTTCTTGAGAAGCGCTGGCTTATGATCCGAAGAAGTTCTGTACTGCCGGTTTTCGGACAGGGAATGTTGCAGACATTTATACAGTACATCTGTTTTTATATCGGTCTTGCACATACAACCGGGGCAAAAGGTTCGGTGATCAATGCTTCGAACGCATTTTTTGCGTTGATATTTGCACATTTTATGATAAAATCAGAGAAAATGACGTGGAAGAAGAGCATCGGTTGCCTGATCGGGTTTGCCGGTGTGATCGTGATCAACCTGACACCGGGTGGAATGGCCGGTGGATTTCAGTGGATGGGAGAAGGGCTGATCCTGGTCTGTTCCATGGCATATGGAGCAAGTTCTGTGACATTGAAGCTGCTCTCGGGGAAAGAAACGCCCACTGCGATTACAGCTTTTCAGCTTTTATTCGGTGGAGGAATGCTGATTTTGGCAGGTGTTTTGCTTGGCGGCCACGTGCGTGGATTTACGATGCGGTCCGTGTTGCTTTTATTGTATATGGCACTGCTGTCCACGGTTGCGTTCAGCATATGGGCGTTGCTTTTGAAGTATAACCCGGTTGGGAAAGTAGCGGTGTTTGGGTTTACGATCCCTGTTTTCGGTGTAGCACTCTCAGCAGTATTTCTTGGAGAGGACATCTGGAAAATACAGAATCTGGCGGCGCTGATTCTGGTCAGTGCAGGGATTATCTTTGTAAACAGAGAAAAGGAGTCTAAAAATGATACAGACCAAAGAGCTGATCTATGAATATGAAAAAAGAGATGAAGAGGGAAATATCATCGGTATGAAGCGTGCGATTGACGGCGTGGATATTGATATCCCGGAGGGGTCTTTTGTGGCAATCCTGGGACACAACGGTTCCGGAAAATCGACGCTGGCAAAGCATATGAATGCGATCCTGGTGCCGTCCGGCGGAACCATGTGGGTAAACGGAAGAGATACGAAAGATCCGGAGAATCTGTGGGATGTCAGACAATCCGCAGGAATGGTATTTCAGAATCCGGACAACCAGATCATCGGAACGGTGGTAGAAGAAGACGTCGGATTCGGACCGGAGAATCTGGGCGTGCCGGCGGACGAAATCTGGAAGCGGGTGGAAGAAAGCCTGAAAGATGTCGGAATGCTGGAGTATCGCAAGTCTTCCCCAAACAAGCTTTCCGGAGGGCAGAAACAGCGAGTTGCCATTGCGGGAGTGATCGCTATGGAACCAAAGTGTATTGTTTTAGATGAGCCGACTGCTATGCTGGATCCGAATGGAAGAAAAGAAGTGATCAAAACTGTCCGCCGTCTGCAGAAGACGAAAAAAGTAACGGTGATCCTGATCACCCACTATATGGAAGAAGTGATCGAGGCCGATCAGGTATTTGTTATGGATAAGGGTCATGTTGTGATGCACGGAACTCCAAAAGAGGTATTCTCTCAGGAGGAAAAATTGAAAAAGTATCGTCTGGATGTACCACAGGTAACGATGCTGGCAGATGAACTGAGAAAAAGAGGTTTGGATATCCCGAAAGGAATCCTGAAGAAAGAGGAACTGGTGGAGGTATTATGTCGATTGAATTAAAACACATTCAGTATGTTTACGGTCAGGGAACTGCATATGAAAAACAGGCGTTAAAAGATGTCAGCCTCGAGATTCCGCAGGGACAGTTTCTCGGGATCATCGGTCATACAGGTTCCGGAAAATCAACACTGATCCAGCATTTTAATGGTCTGATCAAAGCTGCATCCGGAGAGTTGTATTATGAAGGAAAGAACATCTATGAAGACGGATACGATATGAAGTATTTAAGAAGCCAGGTAGGACTTGTGTTTCAGTATCCGGAGCATCAGCTGTTTGAAGTGGATGTTCTGACGGATGTATGCTTTGGTCCGAAAAATCAGGGGCTTTCAAAAGAAGAGTGCGAGAAACGGGCGAAAGAAGCTCTGGAACTGGTTGGTTTCCCGGAAGAATTATATTTACAGTCTCCATTTGAGCTTTCCGGAGGACAGAAGAGAAGGGCGGCGATCGCGGGAGTTCTTGCCATGCGTCCGAAAGTACTGGTACTGGATGAACCGACTGCCGGACTGGATCCGAGAGGACGGGATGAGATTCTGGATCAGATTGCAGAGCTTCACAAGAAAACGGGAATCACTGTTATTTTGGTATCTCACAGTATGGAAGATATCGCGAAATATGTGGATCGAATTATTGTGATGAACCGCGGGGAAAAGTTTTTAGATGGAACGCCCCGGGAAGTGTTTGCACATTATCAGGAACTGGAAGAGGTTGGCCTTGCTGCGCCGCAGGTAACTTACATTATGCACGATCTGCGGCAGAATGGACTGCAGGTCGGCAATGATGTGACGACAGTAGAAGAGGCGGCAGATGAGATCATGCGCTATTTTAGAGGGAAGCATCCGGAGGAAACAAAATTATGATTCGAGATATTACAATTGGACAATACTATCCGGCAAACAGCGTAATACACCGTCTGGATCCCAGGGTGAAGATCGTGGCGACACTGTTATTTCTGATCTCGTTGTTTGTACAGAAAAGCGTACTCGGCTATCTGGTTGCAACCTTGTTCCTGGCAGGGGTGATCCATTTAAGTAAAGTGCCTTTGAAGTTTATTATGAAGGGCTTAAAACCGATTATGATCCTGCTCTTGATCACAGTAGCATTTAATCTGTTTTTGAATAACGGAGGAGAGGTGCTGGTTCATTTCTGGATTTTTCAAATTACAGAAGATGGACTGGAAATCTCGGTATATATGGCGATCCGTCTCATTTATCTGATCGCGGGATCGTCGATCATGACATTTACAACCACTCCGAATGCACTGACAGATGGGATAGAGAAGCTGCTCCGACCGCTGAACAAAGTGAAAGTTCCGGTACATGAGGTGGCAATGATGATGTCGATCGCGCTGCGCTTCATTCCGATCCTTCTGGAGGAGACAGACAAGATCATGAAAGCACAGATTGCACGTGGGGCAGATCTGGAGAGTGGAAATATCATTCAGAGAGCAAAGGCCATGATTCCGATTCTGGTTCCGTTGTTCGTATCGGCATTTCGCCGTGCCAATGATCTTGCCATGGCAATGGAGGCGCGCTGTTACCGTGGCGGAGAAGGGCGTACCAAGATGAAACCGCTCGTGTATCACAGCCGTGACAGAGTTGCGTATCTTGTGACAGCAGTGTATCTGGCTGTGATCATTGTGCTGGGAAGATTTGTGCCGTTTCATATCTGGATATTCTAGGATGAAGGAATTGAGAAAATTATGAAAAGATTGAAACTGACCGTTGCTTATGACGGAACGAATTATTGTGGATGGCAGATCCAGCCGAATGGAATTACGGTGGAAGAAGTTCTGAACCGTGCGCTCAGAAAACTGACAGGGGAAGAGATTACGGTCATCGGGGCAAGCAGAACAGATTCCGGGGTACATGCCCTTGGGAATGTGGCAGTGTTTGATTCTGAAACTTCCATTCCGCCGGAGCGGATTTCATATGCCCTGAACCAGAGGCTTCCGGATGATATTGTTGTGATCAGATCGGAAGAAGTGCCGGCAGACTGGCATCCGCGATACTGCAATTCAAAAAAAACGTATGAATATCATATTCTGAATGCGAAAATACCGGATCCCACAAGAAGGCTGACCCGGCATTTTGTGTCATTTGATCTGGATATTGAGAAGATGAAAAAGGCTGCACAGTATCTGGTAGGGACTCACGATTTTGTGAGTTTTTGTAATGTGCGTACGGATGTGGAGGATACCGTGCGTACGATTTACAGTCTGGATATTTTGCCGGTGGGAGATGAGATTACCATCCGGATACAGGGAAATGGATTCTTGTATAATATGGTGCGTATCATTGTGGGGACACTGGTGCGCGTGGGGCGGGGATTTTATACCCCGGAGCAGGTACAGGAGATTCTGGAAGCGAAGAACCGCAAAGCCGCAGGGGTGACAGCTCCGCCGCAGGGGCTGTTTCTTGTAGGAATCGAGTATGAAGAATAATATCTAAAAAGGAAAGCAATTTTTAGATTGTACAAAAGCAGGAAACAAGTATATAATAAATATGATTTATCCGTTTCGGATGAATGATGATCGGCCGCATTTTGGAGTTCGCGGGCTGGTATGGATAGAGGAGGAAATGGAACATGAGGATTATTGCAACAAAAGACTACAATGATATGAGCAAAAAAGCAGCGAATATTTTGTCTGCACAGGTGATCATGAAACCGGATTGTGTACTGGGACTGGCAACAGGTTCCACACCGATCGGTACATATGAGAAGCTGGTAGAATGGTATGAAAAAGGGGATCTGGACTTTTCTCAGGTGACTTCTGTCAATCTGGATGAATACAAAGGACTGGACCGTAAAAATGACCAGAGCTATTACTATTTCATGCATGAGCATCTGTTTAATCATGTAAACATCAAGGAAGAGAATACAAATGTGCCGGATGGTACACAGCCGGATGGAGAAAAGGAGTGTGCGCGCTATGAAGAACTGATCCGTTCTCTCGGCGGTGTGGATCTTCAGCTTCTCGGACTGGGACACAATGGTCATATCGGATTTAATGAACCTGCAGATGCATTTGATAAGACGACACACTGTGTAGATCTGACAGAGAGCACGATCGAAGCAAACAAGCGTTTCTTCGCATCCGCAGATGAGGTTCCGAGACAGGCATATACGATGGGAATCGGAACGATCATGCAGGCAAAGAAGATTCTGATCATTGTCAGCGGAGAAGATAAGGCAGATATTGTAAGAGATGCATTTTTCGGACCGGTTACACCACAGGTTCCGGCTTCAATCCTGCAGATGCACAGCGATGTGACACTGGTGGCAGATGAGGCAGCGCTGTCTAAAATCCCAAGATAAAAAAGCGTTGGTACATTTATACGAAAATATAAAAAAAATATAAACAATATTACCAAAATCTAAATTCGGGGCTGCCGGAAGGTTGACTTGAGGTGTCACCTCTGGTATAGTTTATATAACGAATTGAATCAAATTGGATTGTTACTGTCAGGCAGGCAAAACCAGTTTTACGAGAGAGTAATACCATAGGTTTATTCTCTTGTAAAGGCTGGTTTTTATTATTTTACGGGGAACTCCAGACACAACTGACAGAACAGGAAAAAGATTCGTATAAAAGAGGATTCGGTATAGAATGTTAATTGAAAAAATTATAAATAATAATATCGTGTCGGCTGTAGACAGCAAAGGAAGAGAAGTTGTTGTCATGGGACGCGGGCTTGGGTTTGGGATGAAGCCCGGCAGGCAGATTCAGGAGAACAAGATTGAGAAAGTGTTCCGGATCAAAAGTCAGACACTTGCAGAACAGTTTAAAGATCTTCTTGCAGACATGCCGCTTGAGCATGTAAAGGTATCCAGTGATATCATCACCTATGCGAAAGAAAATCTGAAGTTAAAGCTCAATCAGAGTATATATGTGACACTGACAGATCATATTAATTTCGCGATCACAAGATATCAGCAGGGGATTAAGCCGCAAAATGCATTGTTATGGGAGATTAAGAGGTTTTACTCGAGGGAATATGAATTGGGAATGTATGCGGTCAAGACGATTGAAGAAAAGCTGAGGATCCGGCTTCCGGAGGATGAGGCGGGATTTATCGCACTTCATTTCCTGAACGCAGAATATGGAACAGATATTCGGGATGCAGTGAAGTTTCCGAATCTGGTAAAAAAGATACTGGAAATTGTAGAAGAGAAGCTTCAGATTGAATTGGATGAAACATCTCTCCATTATGAGAGATTTGTAACACATATCAAGTTTTTGCTTCAGCGGGTCTACCGAAAAGAGCTTCTTCCGGATGAGGAGTCTGAACTGGCGGAGCTGATGCAGAAAAAATATCAGAAAGAATATGACTGCAGCAAGATGGTTGCTGCATATATTGAAGAAGAGACAAAATGCAGCCTGTCAGGAGAGGAGATCATGTATCTGGCGATCCACATTCGGAGAGTGACGACTGCGGAAGAATAAAAGGAGGAAGAAAGATGTTTGGACTTTTTAAGAAGAAAAAAGATAAAGCACATGTATTAGGAGCACCGGCAAAAGGGAAGGCAGTTTCTCTCAAAGAAGTCAGCGATCCGACATTCAGTGAGGGGATTCTGGGAGACGGAGTTGCGGTGATTCCATCAGAAGGCAAAATTTATGCGCCGGCAGACGGTACGATCGGAATGGTATTTGATACCCTTCATGCGATCAGTCTGACCACAGATTTTGGGGCAGAGGTTCTGATTCATGTGGGACTGGATACGGTACAGTTAAAAGGAGAGGGATTCGAAGGTCATGTAAAAGCCGGAGATACTGTGAAAAAGGGAGATCTGCTTTTGACAGTAGATCTTGAGAAGGTGAAAGCTGCAGGATATGATATCATCACACCGATGCTGATCTGCAACACAGCAGATTATGCGGCTGTGACAGCTCAGGCAGACAAAGAGGTCAACGCCGGAGATGATGTTCTGACCGTAGAAGAAAAATAGTTTTATAGATATGGTTTTAAACCGGTGGTACTTGCCGGATTAAAATAAATAAAGGGATTCCAATAAGGAAAAGGATTTTGAGAAGGAGGAAAAGAAATGAAATTTTTACAAAAATTAGGTAAATCCTTAATGCTCCCGGTAGCATGTCTGCCTATCTGTGGTATCCTGATGGGACTTGGATACTGGATGTGTCCGGCTACAATGCAGGGTGGAGAAATTAACGGTATCATTCAGCAGATTGGTTTTTATCTGGTAAAAGCAGGGGGAGCTTTGATCGATAATATGGCAATCCTGTTCGCGATCGGTATTGGTGTTGGTATGGCAGATGATAATGATGGTACAGCTGCTCTTTCTGCGCTGGCTTCCTGGTTGATGATTACAAACCTGCTTTCTACAGCAAACGTTTCTGTTATCAGAACTCTGTCAGAAACTTCTACATTAGCATTCGATAAAATCGCGAATCCATTTATTGGTATCATCGCAGGTCTGATTGGATCTATGTGCTACAACAGATTTAAAAATACACAGCTTCCTGACTGGCTGTCATTCTTCAGCGGTAAACGTTGTGTGGCAATCGTATCAGGTGTTGTATCTATCATTGCATCTGTTGTATTGCTGTTTGTATGGCCGGTTATCTTCGGAGCACTGGTTGCACTTGGAGAAGCAATCGTAAGCCTGGATGCTGTTGGAGCTGGTATTTATGCATTCTTCAACAGACTGCTCATCCCATTCGGTCTGCACCATGCACTGAACAACGTATTCTGGTTCGATACGATCGGCCTTGGAGATCTGACACACTTCTGGGCAGGCGAGACATCAGCAGATGTTACATGGAGCCTTGGTATGTACATGTCAGGATTCTTCCCATGTATGATGTTCGGTATTCCTGGTGCTGCGCTTGCTATGGTACATACAGCAAAACCTGCTAAGAAGAAAGTTGCTATCGGTCTTGTTGCTTCTGCAGCGATCGCAGCATTCGTATGTGGTGTTACAGAGCCATTCGAGTTCGGATTCATGTTCCTTGCTCCAGTTCTGTATGTAATCTACGCTTTACTGTATGGTATTTTCGTAACAATTACAACATTGGTTGGATTCCGCGCAGGATTCAGCTTCTCAGCAGGTGCGACAGACTTGTTATTCTCAGCATCCCTTCCAGCTGCTCAGAAAACATGGATGATCATTCCTCTTGGAATCGCAGCATTCATCGTATTCTACGTGGTGTTCCGCTTCGCAATCGTGAAGTTCAACTTAAAGACTCCGGGACGCGAGGATGATGATGTAGATGAGACAACAGTAAAACTTGCAAACAATAACTTCACAGAAGTTGCTAAAATTATTCTGGAGGGTGTCGGCGGAAAAGAAAACGTAGCATCCATCGACAACTGCATCACAAGACTTCGTCTTGAAATCAAAGATTACACAAAAGTAGATGAGAAGAAGATCAAATCTGCAGGTGTTGCAGGAGTAATCCGTCCTGGAAAAACATCCGTACAGGTTATCATCGGAACAAAAGTTCAGTTCGTAGCTGACGAGTTCAAAAAATTGTGTAAATAAAATCAAAATTTAAATCCCTTTACTCATGAGGCCGCTGTAAGCGGCCTTTTTGAGTGGAGTGGAGGGGATAAGAAGTTTGTTGAAATCAAATGGAAAGTATGATAGACTCTCAAACAGGAAAGACCTGTGACAGGGGGCGCACAGGGCAGCATACGAAGTTATTATATTGCGTTGCTTACCTTTCTTGATAAGAGAAATAAGTGAAAATAAAAATGAAAAATTGTAGAGAGGCAGACCAAAATGAATTACATTTTAGAGACATGTGCGGACAGTGTGCAGTCCGCGATCGAAGCGAAAAAAGGCGGAGCGAACAGAATCGAGCTCTGTTCCAATCTGGTGATCGGAGGGACTTCCCCGGGAGAATCCCTATTCCGTCAGGTGAAGGAGCAGACAGGTTTAAATGTGCGTGTACTTCTTCGTCCAAGATTTGGGGATTTCTGTTATGATGACTACGAGTTTCGTATGATTCTGGATGAAGTCAGGATGTTCCGTAAACTGGGGGCGGACGGCATTGTGATCGGAATTTTGAATCCGGACGGAACGTTGAATATGGAGCAGATGAAGGCTCTTGTGGAAGAAGCGGGGGACATGGGAATTACGCTGCACCGTGCCTTTGATGTTTGCCGGGATCCTTATGAGGCAATGGAGCAGTGCATTTCACTGGGAATTGATACGATCCTTACAAGCGGACAGAAAAGCTCTGCCTGGGAGGGACGTGATCTGATCAAGGATCTGGTGAAGAAAAGTGCAGGCAGGATTGAGATTCTGGCGGGGGCAGGTATCAATCCGGAGAGTATCGCAAAACTGGCTCCTTACACAAATGCGAAGGCATACCATATGTCCGGAAAAGTCGTGATTGACAGCCGGATGGAGTTTCGGAGAGAAGGTGTACCGATGGGGATTCCGGGATTCAGTGAATTTGAGATCTGGCAGACTTCGGCAGAGAACATCCGTAAAGCAGTGCAGGTGCTGCAGGAACTTTAGAAAATCTCAAATCAGCCTTGACAAACAAGGGGGAATGGGATAAGATTTCGATAGTATATGAAACAGGCAAAGAAGAGAACAAGTAGTACAGGAATGGACGAAGACAGAAAGCAGCCGGCTGATGAGAGGCGCAGGAAGACATCTTGTATGAATACATCTCAGAGCTTCACACCGAACTCTTACAGGAAAGTAGGCTGTGACGGATTGGTGCACGTTACTGCACTGAGTGATTGAGTATCGAAAAGGTGCGAGATTGACTCACAGAGGCAGATGGCGCGAGTCGTCTGTGAAAAAAGGTGGTACCACGAGCTTATGAGCCCTCGTCCTTTCGGATGAAGGCTCTTTTTATATTTTAGGAAAGTGAGGATGCAAAAGATGCAGATTTATGACGAATTGAAAGCAAGAGGTCTGATCGCGCAGGTGACAGACGAGGAGAGAATCTCCAAACTGGTAAATGAAGGAAAGGCAACATTTTATATTGGATTTGATCCAACAGCAGATAGTCTTCATGTAGGGCACTTTATGGCGCTTTGTCTGATGAAACGTCTGCAGATGGCAGGAAATAAACCGATCGCGCTGATCGGAGGCGGTACAGGATACATCGGAGATCCTTCCGGAAGAACGGATATGCGTTCTATGATGACACCGGAGCAGATTCAGCACAACTGTGACTGTTTTAAAGAACAGATGAGTAAATTTATTGATTTCTCTGAAGGAAAAGCCCTGATGGTAAACAATGCAGACTGGCTGCTGGATCTGAATTATGTAGAATTGCTTCGTGAAGTGGGTGCACATTTCAGTGTAAACCGTATGCTGACAGCAGAGTGTTACAAGCAGAGAATGGAGAAAGGATTAAGTTTCCTGGAATTTAACTACATGATCATGCAGGCGTACGATTTCTATGCACTGTACCAGAAATACGGATGTAACCTGCAGTTTGGCGGGGATGACCAGTGGAGCAACATGCTGGCAGGAACAGAACTGATCCGCCGGAAACTGGGAGAGGATGCAAGTGCGATGACGATCACATTGCTTCTGAACTCTGAAGGAAAGAAAATGGGAAAAACACAGTCCGGTGCGGTATGGCTTGATCCAAACAAGACTTCTCCGTTTGACTTCTATCAGTACTGGAGAAATGTGGCAGATGCAGATGTTCTGAAATGTATCCGTATGCTGACATTCCTTCCGTTGGAAGAGATTGACAAGATGGATTCATGGGAAGGTGCACAGCTTAACACTGCCAAAGAAATCCTTGCATTTGAACTGACAAAGCTGGTACATGGAGAAGAGGAAGCAAATAAGGCACAGGAGAGTGCAAGAGCATTGTTCAGCCAGGGAAATGCAGCACAGATGCCGACAGCAGAGCTGACAGAAGAAGATTTTGAAGGAAATGAGATTGATATTCTGACACTGCTCTTAAAGAGTGGTCTGGTTCCATCTAAATCTGAGGCGAGACGTGCGGTACAGCAGGGTGGAGTTGCAGCAGACGGAGAGAAAGTTGCAGACATTCATGCGGTATTTACAAAAGATGCACTGTCAGGAGAGGGTATCGTTCTGAAAAAAGGTAAGAAGAACTTCAGGAAGGTAGTTGTAAAATAAAAAAATCTCATATAGAGAGTATTCGGAACAAACATTCCCGGATGTAATTGAAGTATTTTATTTATAATAGAACGTAAACATGATCTGTTTTCAGATAGAGGATTGTCTGAGAGCAGATCATGTTTTTGTATAATCAGGCAGGTTCCTCTGTCAGCATCATCCCGTCATCCAACACAAACTGACGGAATTTCTGTACTACAGGCGGTATAAATACGCAGTCATTATGCACCATAAAGAATGCCCGCTCATAATTTGGAGAGCGGATCTGAAGAATGTTGACGTTCAATTTCTGTAAAATATCCATATAAGGTGCAACAGCGATACCGAATCCCTGTGCGACCAGACCTGCAATGACCTGATCTTCTTCGGTCTCATAGGCTATTTTAGGAGAGGCGCCTGTCCTGGCAAACATCTGGTCAATGACATTTCGGATACCGGCGCTCTTTTCAAAGAAGATCTGCGGATAAGGAATGGTCTCAACAAGATCCACGCTGTCCTTAGCAGACAGTGGATGAGACTGCGGTGTGATCATGATCAGATTCTGCTTCTGTATCGGAACCGCTGTAAATTTGTGTTCTTCAGATGGCTGAGAGCAGAATACAAGATCATATTTTCGTGCAGCCAGACCATCCAGAAGATATTGTGTGACACCTGTATGAAAAGTAAACTGGATGTCCTGTCCCGGGTTCGCTTTCAGGAAACCGGCAGCCAGACGGGGAATGTATTCGATTCCAAGAGGCCTGAGCATCCCGATGCGGATCAGACCTTCGCCCCGTGCATTTCTGTGGAGTGTTGTGATTCCTTCATCCAGAGTAGACAGCGTGTGTTCCGCACAGGAGAGAAATTCTTCTCCGAATCGTGTCAGGGTTGTATTTCTTCCGTTTTTTTCAAACAGCGGGATCCCCAGCTCTTTTTCCAGCTGTGCGATCGCGTGGCTCAGACTTGGCTGTGAAATGCAAAGCTGTTCTTCTGCTTTTGTTCTTTTTTAAAATCCTGAGTTTGGAGAAAGTTCACAGTTACTGTGAACAGTAATGGTTTACAAAATGTTCATAGAAAACTGGATAAAAAATATTGAATGATTGTATGTTCTAACATATAATATTACGCAAGAGGCACTGAAAATGTAATAAAATATACAAAAATGTACCAAAAGGAGGATTATATGTTAGATCAAAGCTACTATGACAAAGCAGATGAGATCGTTGCATCACATGGAGCTTATCAGGAATCTCTGATTCCGATCATTCAGGATATCCAGAGCGAATATCGCTACCTGCCGCCAGAGCTTTTAAGCTATGTTGCGGAAAAAATCGGCATCAGTGAGGCCAAAGCGTACAGTGTGGCAACATTTTATGAGAATTTCTCATTTGAACCAAAAGGAAAATATGTCATTAAGGTCTGTAATGGTACAGCATGTCATGTGAGAAAATCAATTCCGATTCTGGAAAGGCTCTACAGTGAGCTGGGGATTTCCGGAGAGAAGAATACAACAGATGATATGCTGTTTACTGTTGAGACGGTTTCCTGCTTAGGAGCCTGTGGACTTGCGCCTGTTTTGACGGTGAATGATACGGTTTATCCGAAGATGACGCCGGATGCGGCAGCAGAACTGATTCACGAGTTGAGAGGAGCGTAAGGCATATGAAGAGAATTGAAAACAGAGAGATTCTGCAGCAGGTCCGAAAAGAAACTTCAGAAAAGATTGAAAAAAGCCGATGCCGGATTTTAATCTGTGCGGGAACCGGCTGTCTGGCAGGCGGTTCCGGGGAGATTTATGAGAAAATGTGTGAGCTCACCGCAGAGAATCCGGATGTGGATGTGTTCTTTGGACCGGAGATCGCTCACACAGAGGCAGAACAAAAGACGGGACCTGTGGAAGTGAAAAAGAGCGGATGTCATGGGTTTTGTGAAATGGGACCTCTGATGCGGATCGAACCGATGGGGATTTTGTATACCAAAGTTCAGTTGAGTGATTGTGAAGAGATTTTTTACCGGACAATTGAACGGGGAGATGTGATCCGGCATCTCTTATTTAAACAGGATGGAATCGAATATAAGAAACAGGAAGAGATCCCGTTTTATAAAAAGCAGACAAGAAATGTTCTCAAAAACTGCGGACATATCGATTCGGAGCATATTCAGGAATACATAGCTGCAGGCGGATACCGTGCCCTGGAGAAGGTGCTTTTTGAGATGACTCCTGCACAGGTGATCGAAGAGATTTCAGAATCCAACTTACGAGGCCGGGGAGGCGGCGGATTCCCGACCGGATATAAGTGGTCACAGGTAGCACGCCAGCCGGAGAAGATACGTTACATTGTCTGTAACGGAGACGAGGGGGATCCGGGAGCTTTTATGGACCGCAGTATTATGGAAGGCGATCCGCACAAGATGATCGAGGGTATGATGATCGGGGCTTATGCGGTAGGTGCAAGAGACGGCTATATTTATGTGCGGGCAGAGTATCCGCTGGCGATCAGTCGGTTGAAGCTGGCGATCAGCCAGGCAGAAGAGTGTGGACTTTTAGGTGATCACATTCTGGGTACGGATTTTTCATTCCATCTCCATATCAATCGCGGAGCGGGAGCATTTGTCTGCGGAGAGGGAAGTGCATTGACAGCATCCATTGAAGGCAGCAGAGGAATGCCGCGTGTGAAACCGCCTCGTACTGTAGAGAAGGGATTGTTTGCGAAACCGACAGTGCTTAATAATGTAGAGACATTTGCCAATGTCCCGATGATCATCAATGAGGGAGCCGGATGGTTTAAGAGTATTGGACCTGAGAACAGTCCGGGAACGAAGGCATTTGCGCTGACCGGAAGTGTGAAGCATACCGGTCTGATCGAGGTGCCGATGGGGACTTCCTTAAGAGAGGTGATTTACGATATCGGCGGCGGAATCAAAGAGGACGGTAAATTTAAGGCAGTACAGATCGGCGGACCGTCCGGCGGATGTCTGGTTACAAGGCATCTGGATGTCAATCTGGATTTTGATTCTCTTAAGAAGATGGGAGCAATGATCGGTTCCGGCGGTCTGGTTGTCATGGATGACCACACTTGTATGGTGGAGGTTGCCCGGTTCTTTATGAATTTTACGCAGAATGAGAGCTGTGGAAAATGTGTGCCGTGCAGGGAAGGTACCAAGCGGATGCTGGAGATTCTGGAGCGGATCGTGGCAGGCAACGGAAAACTGGAAGATCTGGATCTTCTGGAGGAACTGGCAAATATGATTACAGAGACAGCTCTTTGCGGTCTCGGGAAGAGTGCGGCTCTGCCTGTTGTGAGTACATTGAAATTGTTCCGGGATGAGTATGTGGAGCATGTGGTGGATAAGAAGTGCGTTTCTCATACTTGTACTGCACTTAGAAGATACATTATCAGTCCGGAGCGCTGCAAGGGATGTTCCAAGTGCGCAAGAAACTGTCCGGTGGGAGCGATCAGCGGAAGAATCAAAGAACCGTTTGTAATTGACAATGACAAGTGCATCAAGTGCGGAGCGTGTGAGAGTTCCTGTGCGTTTGGTGCCATTCATATAGAAGAGTAGGAGGCAGAAGATATGGGATATATGACAATTAATAACAGACGGGTAGCATTTACAGATGAGAAAAATGTCCTTTCTGTAATCCGAAAATCAGGAATTGATCTTCCTACGTTCTGCTATCATTCGGAACTGTCAACATACGGCGCCTGTCGTATGTGCGTGGTGGAAGATGACAGAGGGAAGATTTTTGCATCCTGCTCCGAAGTACCAAGAGATGGAATGGTGATCTATACGCATACACCACGGCTGCAGCATCACAGAAAGATGATCCTCGAATTGCTGCTTTCTTCTCACTGCAGAGACTGTACGACCTGTACCGAGAACGGAGTCTGTACTTTGCAGACACTGTCCCGCCAGCTGGGGATTGACGAGGTAAGATTTGAGAATCACAAACCAATCCTGCCGTTGGATGAGTCTTCAGAATGTATTGTGAGAGATCCCAACAAATGCATTCTGTGTGGAGATTGTGTAAGAACCTGTGAGGAGCTCCAGGGACTTGGGATTCTTGATTTTGCCTTCCGTGGTTCTAAGATGCAGGTGATGCCGGCATTTGACCGGGCGATGTCTCAGACAGACTGTGTGGGATGCGGACAGTGCCGGGTTGTATGTCCGACCGGAGCTATCAGTATTAAGCAGGATATTGCTCCTGTCTGGACAGCCCTGGCAGATAAAGATACCTGTGTGATCGCACAGATTGCGCCTGCAGTCCGCGTGGCAATTGGTGACAAATTTGGAATTCCGAAAGGTGAGAATACGCTGGGGCGGTTGGTGGCAGCTCTGAGAATGATTGGATTTGACGAAATCTATGATACCAATTTTGGAGCAGATCTTACCGTGATGGAAGAGTCAAAAGAACTGGTAGAGCGTCTGGAATCCGGGGAGAATCTTCCGCTGTTTACTTCCTGCTGTCCGGCATGGGTAAAATTCTGTGAGAACCGTTATCCCCAGTTTCGCAAGAATCTCTCCACCTGCCGTTCCCCACAGGCGATGTTTGGGGCGCTTCTGAAAGAAGAAGCCAGAACAGAAGAGAAAAAGGCAGCGCAGGAAGGAACGAAGAACCGCAAAACAGTTGTGATTTCGATCATGCCGTGTACTGCAAAGAAAGCAGAGATCAAACGTCCGGAGCATTTTACCGAAGGAAAGCAGGATGTAGATTATGTACTTACAACGACAGAAGTAACACGGATGATTCAGGAAGCTGGTATTGATCTTTCCCGGATTGAACCGGAAGCGCTGGATATGCCGTTTGGACTTTCATCCGGTGCAGGAGCAATCTTTGGTGTGACCGGTGGCGTGACAGAAGCTGTTCTGCGCCGGCTGAAAAACAACAGCAGTTCGGAAGTGCTGGATGCAATCAGTTTTACCGGAATCCGCGGTGTGGACGGAATCAAGGAGGCATCGGTAGATCTGAACGGGCGAGAAGTAAAGATTGCAGTCGTAAATGGACTGCATTGCGCCAAAGAACTGCTGGATCGGATGAAAGACGGAGAAGTGCATTATGACTTTGTAGAAGTGATGGCATGCAAGAGAGGATGCATTGCAGGGGGCGGACAGCCGGTTCCGATTGGACCGAGGACGAAGAAAGCCCGTCTGGAAGGCATTTACAAGATCGACAGCATGGCACAGATTAAGCTGTCCAATGAGAACCCGATCGTGGCAACGGTATATAATGGAATTTTAAAAGGCAAGGAGCATAAATTGCTGCATAATCCGACTGTTGCTGTTGGGCAAGGACAGGATCAGGAGTAAGAATATAGAGTAATAGAAGGCGGAAGCATGAGATGAGAAAAGTCATTTTGTGCTTCTGTTTCTTTCTATGTCTCTTTCAAGTTTAAATCTTATCTTTTTTAGCAGAGTTTTTGAAACAAAATGGAAAAAACTCTCCGATTATGGTATCCTTATGCGTATGAGAAACGAACAATCAACAGGAGAGGAATCATATGAAAAAATTAGCAGCAGTGCTGATCCTGGCAGCAGCGATCACGATGACCGGATGTCAGGGCAGCAAACAAGAGGAGAAGCCGGCAGCATCGAAAACAGAAGAAGTGAATCAGGCATCTGATGAACTGAAAGAAAAGCTTGGTGACGGCTATATTCTGCCGAGTGAGGCAGTGACAAAGGTTCTGGCAAAGAAGTGGGATGTGGTCGGAACAGAATCGGTTTATGATCTGAAGGAGGATGGAACCGGGACACTGGACGGAAAAGCACTTACGTTTGAGTGTGGATTTGACGAAGATGACAATATTACAATGGGGATCAAGATGGACGGGGAAGAGAAAGAACAGTTGTATGCGATTGAGGATGATACGACTGGGTATGGTCTGAAGCTCAAGTCACTGGACGGAGGCAAGGATATGGAATTGTTTCAGTCGGATATCGAGCGCATTGACATATCAGATGCACAGGCATCCGGGCTTCTGGGAACCTGGAAAGATGACAATGAGAATGAATACACATTCAAAAAAGACGGAACTGTTGTGATCAAAGGATCCTCAGGAAAAACAAAGGGAACATTTGGCGTTGTCAAAGATGCAGAAGGTATTTTGAAACTGAATCTGGTCATGGAGGGCGGCAGTCTGGAATATGAGTATACATTAAGTGAAGATCATACGGTTCTGGAATTGTGCAGTCCGGGAACAGACACGATACACCGGTGGACAAAAGCATAGGATATATGATATAATAGCCTTTATTGAATGTCCGTTTTGCGGCAGAGACAGATTTGAAAAGAAGGAGTGAGCGGTATGGAATTAGTGACAGTTCGGGAATTATTTAAAAATAGAGAACAGTATCTGGATAAAAAAGTAACTGTAGGGGGATGGATTCGCAGTATTCGCGATTCCAAGACATTTGGATTTATCGTGGTAAATGACGGTTCTTATTTTGAGCCTCTGCAGGTGGTATATCATGACAAAATGGAGAATTTTGATGAGATCTCCAGACAGAATGTCGGAGCAGCGATCATTGTGACCGGTACACTGGTAGCGACACCACAGGCAAAACAGCCGTTTGAGATTCAGGCAGACGAAGTGACAGTAGAGGGAGCGTCCGCACCGGATTATCCGCTGCAGAAGAAGCGTCACAGCTTTGAATATTTGAGAACGATCTCTCATTTACGTCCGAGAACGAACACATTCCAGGCCGTATTTCGAGTACGTTCCATGATCGCATATGCGATCCACCAGTTCTTTCAGGAGAGAGGATTTGTGTATGTACACACACCACTGATCACAGGAAGTGACTGTGAAGGTGCAGGTGAGATGTTCCAGGTGACGACACTGGATCTGAAAGATGTACCAAAGAGTGCAGACGGAAGCATTGATTACAGCAAAGATTTCTTTGGAAAAGAGACGAATCTGACAGTGAGCGGACAGCTCAACGGAGAGACATTTGCACAGGCATTCAGGAGCATTTATACATTTGGACCGACATTCCGTGCCGAGAACTCCAACACGACAAGACATGCGGCAGAGTTCTGGATGATCGAGCCTGAGATTGCATTTGCAGATCTGGAAGACAATATGGATCTGGCAGAGTCCATGTTAAAATATGTAATCTCCTATGTTCTGGAGAATGCTCCGGAAGAGATGAACTTCTTCAACTCATTTGTGGACAAGGGACTGCTTGACCGTTTGAACAATGTGGTAAATTCAGACTTTGCAAGAGTGACTTACACAGAAGCGGTTGATATTCTGATGAAGAACAACGACAAGTTTGAATATAAAGTTTCCTGGGGGACAGATCTGCAGACAGAGCATGAACGTTATCTCACAGAAGAGATCTACAAACGTCCGGTATTCGTGACAGACTATCCGAAGGAGATCAAAGCATTCTATATGAAACAGAATGATGACGGCAAGACAGTGGCAGCAGTAGACTGTCTGGTACCGGGAATCGGAGAGATCATCGGAGGAAGCCAGAGAGAGGACGACTTCGAAAAACTTCGCACAAGAATGGCAGAGATGGATCTGAACGAGGAGGATTACAAGTTCTATCTGGATCTGAGAAAATATGGTTCTACGAGACATGCAGGATTTGGTCTTGGATTTGAAAGATGTGTGATGTATCTGACAGGTATGTCCAATATCCGTGACGTGATTCCGTTCCCGAGAACTGTAAATAACTGTGATTTATAAGATTTCCAGGGAGAAGTCTATAAGAGAATTGAAAGAGGGTGACCAAAGGCAGTGTGCTTTTGAGCACCCTCTTTGCTGATAAAAGAGACAGGAGGGAGATACCATGGTAAAATGGATTCACATTGCGGATGTTCATCTGGGTGCGTCTCCGGATGCGGGAGACGCTTATTCAAAGGTGCGGCCTCAGGAATTGTGGGATACCTTTGCGGAAGTGATCGACATCTGTGAGCGAGAACAGACGGATCTGCTTCTTATTGCGGGGGATCTGTTCCACAGACAGCCGCTGAAGAAAGAATTAAAAGAAGTGGACTATTATTTTTCCCGACTTTCCCGGACAAAGGTTGTTCTGATTGCCGGGAACCATGATTTTTTAAAGCAGGATTCTTACTACCGGAGCTTTCAGTGGAGCAGCAATGTATATCCGCTGTTTGAAAAAGAGCCGGAGTGTGTGATCTTTGAGGATCTTGATGTGGCAGTGACGGGATTCAGCTATGAGTCACGGGAGATACTGACACCTTTTGATGGCGGGATCCGTGCGGAAGGAGACGCAAAGTATGAGATTCTTCTGGTTCACGGCGGAGATGAAAAACATCTTCCGATACAGAAAAGTCTGTTGGAAAAAAGCGGATTCGACTATATTGCCATGGGGCATATCCACAAGCCGCAGCAGGTGATCCCGGGACTTGCAGCATATGCGGGTGCATTGGAACCGACCGATAAGAATGATACAGGAAAGCATGGATTTATCAGGGGAGAGATTTCAGAAAGAGGCACTAGCTTTGAATTTGTACCACTGGCAAAACGGGAATATCTGCATTTGGTGCTCGAGACAGAGAGCCGGATGGGAAATGCAGAAGTGCGGGAACTGATCCGGGGACAGATTCAGGAGCATGGAAGAGAGAATCTCTACAAATTCATTCTGACGGGAAAGAGGGATCCGGATATTGAATTTGATACGGGTTCCAAGGATAGATATGGGAATATTCTGGAAATTGTGGATGAGACGATTCCGGATTATGATTTTGAAGAACTGTGGAAGGCAAATCAGGAGAATCTGATCGGAAAATACATTGAAGCGTTTGGGGGATGTGAGACAGGAAGCGTAGAGTATGAGGCGCTTTGTGAAGGAATTCAGGCATTGATGGCAAACCGGCAGTAGGAGAAGGCATGAAGATAAAAGAGATTGAGATCAAAAACTTTGGAAAATTTTCAAATCAGAGATTTGTGTTTCGGGACGGGATCCAAGTGTTCTATGGAGAAAATGAATTCGGAAAGTCCACGATTTACGGATTTTTAAAAGCGATGCTCTTCGGGATGGAGAGAGGGCGCGGAAAAGCGGCGCACAATGATGCGTTCAGCCGGTTTGAACCGTGGGAGAATCCGAATGAATACGCCGGAACGATGCGGTTTTCCTGTGGTGAGAAGACCTTTTGTCTGAAACGGCGTTTTGACCGGTACACAAAAGGAGCTGTGCTGATCTGCGAGGATGACGGTGAGGAACTTTCTGTGGAGCATGGTGATCTGGATATGCTGTTAAATGGATTGACAGCGGAACAGTTTGAAAATACGGCAGCGATCGGACAGCTTGGAGCAAGACCCGGGCAAAGTCTGGCGGCAGAGCTTCAGAATTATGCAGCAAATTATTACGAAACAGGAAACAGCGGAGTAGATCTGGCAGGGGCAGAGGAGCACTTAAAGCAGCGCAAAAAGGAAATCACCCGGAAATGGAAGCAGCTGGAATCGGAAAAAGCAGAGAAACGGCAGGCACTTCAACGAAAATATCAGTATATTCAGCAGGAAAAGATGCGTTTGGAGTCAGAGATGCAGGAAAAGAAGCGACAGCTTGCAGATTTAAGAGAACCTGAGCATGTGACAGAAGAGGAGAAGAAAAAAATCAGCTGGCAGATAATCGCAGCCATGTGTCTGTTGGCAGTCGGCGTGATTTTGCACAGTGTATATACATTGATTCCAGTCGCGGTAAGTATTTTGTTTCTTATTTGGGGAATAAAAGACGCGCAGACACAAAAAAGTGTCAGGATCAAAGAACGAGAAACGATGGAATCTGGTTACAGGGAGAAAAAGCAGAAGCTGTACTGGACGCTGCAGCGCATCGGGGAGGAACAGAAGGAAAAGCAGGTCAGTTTAAATAATGTAAAAGAACAGCTGGAGGAGCTGGATTTTTCCGGAGAAGAGGAGCAGAGGCTGAAAAAGACGGCACGGGCACTGGAGATCGCATCTGAGACAATGGAGAAGGCAGCGGCATCCATGTCAAAAGATTTCGGTACAGTACTGAATGAAAAAGCATCAAAAATCCTTGCGGAAGTAACAGATGGAAAGTATACAAGGCTTCTGATCGAGGATTCTCTGAAACTGATTCTTTTATCAGAAGGGCGGCGGATTCCGGCAGAACGAGTCAGCAGGGGAACCGTGGAGCAGGTTTATTTTGCACTTCGAATGGCAGCTCTTGAGATTCTGTATGGCGAGGAAGTTCCGGTGATCCTGGATGATGCGTTTGGATGTTATGACGAAAAAAGATTAAAATATACGCTAAAATGGTTGAGCGAACAGTCAAGACAGGTTATAATATTTAGTTGCCAAAAACGTGAACTTGAAATTTTAAATGAGATAGAAATGGAAAGACAGGGTAGACCATAGAATAAAGGGGAAGAGTTTCAATGAAAATAGAATTGCCAAGAAAAGTAGTTTTGATTATTAAAAACTTACAGAGACATGGTTATGATGCATATGCGGTGGGCGGCTGTGTCCGGGATTCCATTCTGAACAGAAAACCGGAGGACTGGGATATCACGACTTCTGCAAAGCCGGAGCAGGTGAAGCGGATCTTCCGACGTACCGTAGACACTGGGATCGAGCATGGGACGGTAACAGTTCTGATTGGAAAAGACGGATTTGAGGTAACCACTTACCGGGTGGACGGACTGTATGAGGATGGCCGTCATCCGAAAGAGGTGACATTTACAAGCCGGCTGGAGGAAGATTTAAAGAGACGGGATTTCACGATCAACGCCATGGCATACAATGATGATGAGCGCCTGGTGGATGCGTTTGGCGGAATGAGGGACTTGAATTATCACCTGATCCGTTGTGTGGGTGATCCGAAGGAGCGTTTTTCAGAGGATGCACTTCGGATTCTGCGCGCAGTACGTTTTTCTGCGCAGCTGGCATTTCCAATCGAGCCGGAGACTGCAGAAGCGATCAAAAGTCTGGCGCCGAATCTGGAAAAGATCAGTGCAGAGCGGATTCAGGCAGAGTTGGTAAAACTGCTGGTATCCGATCATCCGGAGCGGATTCAGGATGCCTGTGAGCTGGGAATCACAAAAGTGGTGCTTCCGGAATGGGATGACATGGTCGGTGTGAAGCAGAATACGCCGCATCATAAATATGATGTAGCTGCACACACAGTTCATGCGCTGCAGAATGTAAAGAATGATAAAGTCCTCAGACTAACCATGTTGTTCCATGATATGGGAAAACCAGTAATGAAGACCACAGATGAAAATGGAAGAGACCATTTCAAAGGGCATGCGATCGCCAGCGAGCAAATTGCAAAAACAGTGATGAAACGTTTGAAATTTGATAATGATACGATTCGAAAAGTAACAAAGCTTGTTGCGTATCATGATTACCGGATGGAACCGACCGGAGCGAACGTGCGCCGCGCCATGCATGAGATCGGGGTGGAACTCTTTCCATATTATCTGGCAGTCCGGCTTGCAGATACAAAAGCGCAGAGTTCTTATGAACGCAGAGGAAAGCTGGAAAATATCATTCAGATCAGAGAACTGTATCGAAATGCGCTGCGAAACAAAGAATGTGTGACATTAAAAGATCTGGCAGTGACAGGAACGGATCTGATCAATCTCGGAATAGCGCCGGGAAAAGAACTGGGAACGCTCTTAAATGAGCTGCTGGATATGGTGATCGAAGATCCGGCATGGAATCAAAAAGGAAAATTGTGTGATTACGTGAAAGAAAGATTTGGCTTTTAGCATACTTGCTCACCGGGATTCATAGATTAGAAAGAGTCATGAATCCGCCCTGCTTTCGGCGGGGCAAAGTGCAGGGGGCAAGTATGAGAGAATATGAGTTAGAAGTTCTGGAACAGTATGACATAGAAGTGATAAGCACCCGCAAGACCAGGGGTGCTTATTTTTGCGATACAAAGGAGGGGCTGATGCTGCTTGGACCGGCAGGAATCTCGGTTGGGCGCGCACCTCTGATGTATGTTTTGCTCTGTTATCTGGAATCCAGACACGGAATGAAGGTGGACACACCCATCTTTACGAAGGTGGGAAAACTCTTTAGCGTATCCCAGGATGGAACAAAGTACATGCTGAAAAAATGGGTTTCGGGAAGAGAGTGTGAGGTACGAAGGGAGCGGGATGTGCTGGAAGCGGCACAGGCTCTCGGACTTTTGCATCAGAGAATGGATTGGGGAGAAATTCTTGGCGACGGTGCGTGGACAAAAGAAAAGATGCAGGAGATGATTCCTCAGGCTTCGGATCATGAACCTGTTTTAGAGATAGAACTGAAACCTTTTGCAGGAAGAGATATGCTGTCAGAATTAAGGCGGCACAACCGGGAATTGAAAAAAGTGCGGGCATTTATCCGTTCCAGGGTCACAAAAAATGAATTTGAGCGTCGTTTTCTGGCACATTTTGAGAGCATGTATGAGATGGCGCAAAGTGTGACAGAACGGATGGAGTGCTCCGGATATCCGGAATTGTACAAAGACAATTTAAAAGCCGGAAAGCTGATACACGGAGATTATAATTATCACAACATCTGGATCAGTTCCGGCAGGATTGCAGTCACCAATTTTGAGCATTTCAGAATGGATGTACAGGTACAGGATCTGTATTATTTCCTGCGAAAGGTGATGGAAAAATATCAGTGGAAAGAAAGTCTGGGAAGAAAGATTCTGGAGATGTATGAGAGCGTTCGTCCTCTGGAGGACAGGGAAAAGGAATTCCTTGCACTTTGCCTGGCCTATCCGGAGAAGTTCTGGAAGACAGCAAATTTGTATTCGAATTCCAATAAGGCGCGGATTCCGGAGAAAAGTGTAGAAAAACTGCAGACTGCAATCGGACAACAGGCAGAAAAAGAGCGATTTTTAGAGAATATATTCACTTTTCATTTATAGGCGGCTGTTGTATAATAGAACCATACTATATTGCAGGAGGTGCCTAAGATGGGTTACAAAGAAATATACAATGAGTGGTTGACAAATGCTTATTTTGATGCAGATACAAAAGCAGAACTGGAGCGTATCGCATCAGATGAGAACGAGATCAAAGAGCGTTTTTATACAGATTTAGAGTTTGGTACAGCAGGACTTCGGGGAATTATCGGAGCCGGAACGAACCGTATGAATATTTATACAGTGAGAAAGGCGACACAGGGACTGGCAAACTATATTTTAAAGAGTGGAAACGCAGAAAAAGGAGTTGCTATCGCATTTGACTCACGCCGGATGTCACCGGAATTTGCACAGGAAGCGGCATGCTGCCTGGCTGCGAACGGAATCAAAGCCTATGTATTTGATTCCCTTCGTCCGACACCGGAGCTTTCTTACGCAGTCAGAAAACTTGGATGTATTGCCGGAATCAACATTACAGCCAGCCATAATCCACCGGAGTACAATGGTTATAAGGTATACTGGGAAGATGGCGCGCAGATCACACCGCCTCATGACAAAGGAATCATGGATGAAGTCAAGGCAGTGACAGATTATACGACGATGAAGACGATGCCGGCAGAGGATGCCAAAGCAGCCGGACTCTACGAAGTGATCGGAGCAGAGGTGGATGATGCTTACATAGCAGAACTGAAAAAACAGGTGATTCATCAGGATGCAATTGATGCAGTTGGAAAAGATCTGAAGATCGTATACAGTCCGCTTCATGGAACGGGAAATATTCCTGCCCGCAGAATTTTAAAAGAGCTCGGTTTTGAGAACGTATACGTAGTTAAAGAGCAGGAACTGCCGGACGGCGAATTCCCGACTGTTTCTTATCCGAATCCGGAGGCGGCAGAGGCATTTGAACTGGGACTTAAGCTGGCAAGAGAAGTGGATGCAGACATTGTGCTTGCTACAGATCCGGATGCAGACCGTCTGGGTGTCCGGGTAAAAGATAAAAACGGTGAATATCACGATCTGACAGGAAATATGTCCGGCTGTCTCCTTGCAGACTATGAGATCGGACAGAGAAACGCATTGAGAGGACTCCCTGAGGATGGATATCTGATCAAGACGATCGTGACAACCAATATGGCGGATGCGATTGCAGATTACTATAACACAGGGCTGATTGAAGTTCTGACCGGATTCAAATATATCGGACAGCAGATTCTGGGATTTGAGACAAGCAAAAAAGGCGAGTACTTATTCGGATTTGAAGAAAGCTATGGATGTCTGATCGGAACACATGCAAGGGATAAAGATGCGATCGTTGCGACAATGGCACTCTGCGAGGCAGCTGCTTACTACAAGACAAAAGACATGACTCTCTGGGATGCCATGATCGAGATGTATGAGAGATACGGATACTACAAAGATGATATCCAGTCTATCACACTCAAAGGAATCGAAGGACTTGCAAAGATCCAGGAGATTCTTGAGACACTCCGTAAGAATCCGCCGACAGAGATCGCAGGCTACAAAGTGCTGAAAGCGAGAGACTACAAAGCAGACACGATTCAGGATATGCAGACTGGTGAAGTATCTTCGACAGGTCTTCCAACATCGAACGTATTGTACTATGATCTTTCCGATGATGCATGGTTATGTGTGAGACCATCGGGAACAGAGCCGAAAGTCAAATTCTACTACGGTATCAAAGGAACCTCCCTTTCTGATGCAGATGAAAAATCCGCAGCTATGGGCAAAGAAGTGCTGGCAATGATTGATAAGATTATGTAAAAATGTTGCTGTTATTGTAAACAGTACCGCTTTGCATGGTAAATCTGTGAAACTGCTTGACAAAAGCAGTTTCACCAGTTATAACAGTACATAAGGGTATCGACATGTAAAGGGTAGAGACATGCGGCCTTTACCAATTTAGAATAATCATTCTAGCATAATAAAGAGGAGGAATTATCCATGAACAAAACAGAATTGATCGCAGCAATCGCTGAGCAGGCAGAAATTTCAAAGAAAGATGCAGAGAAAGCATTAAAAGCTTTTGTTGATGTAGTAACAGAGCAGTTAAAAGAAGGAGAAAAAGTACAGTTAGTAGGATTCGGTACTTTTGAAGTAAGCGAAAGAGCAGCAAGAGAAGGAAGAAATCCTCAGACAGGAAAGACAATGAAGATCGCAGCTTGCAAAGCTCCGAAATTCAAAGCTGGAAAAGCTCTGAAAGATGCTGTAAACGCATAATTGACGAACAGATAAAGATGCATAAGAGGATACAGTCGGACAAGCCGGTTGTATTCTCTTTTCAGTTACAGGAGAAGGAAGGAGAAAAGATTGATGAGATTGGACAAATTTTTAAAAGTTTCCAGGCTGATCAAACGCAGAACCGTAGCCAACGAAGCATGTGATGCAGGGAGAGTTCTGGTGAACGGAAAGCCTGCAAAGGCATCCGTAAAAGTGAAAGTGGGAGATGTGATCGAGATTCAGTTCGGTACAAAGACGGTGAAAGTAGAAGTGCTGGATATTCAGGATACGACCAAGAAAGAAGAGGCGAAAGACCTGTTCCGCTATTTATAAAACAGAAAAATTCGTTTTTCCGGTATAAAATAATACAACCCCTCATATATATAGAAAAGCAGAAGGAAAGGGGAAAGTGTATGGAAGAACGACAAATGCCGGCGAAGGCACATAAACTGATCGTGAATAACAGAAAGACAAGTATGGTTACCGGAGTTCTGGATGTTCTCTCGTTTGATCTGAATGAGATTCTTCTGGAGACAGAGCAGGGGATGCTTATGGTGAAAGGCACTGACCTCCATGTGAACCGGCTCAGTGTTGAGAAGGGAGAAGTAGACCTTTCCGGAAATATTGACAGTATTGCTTATTCTGGAGTGAATCAGGGCGGGCAAAATGAGAGCTTTCTGTCAAAATTATTTAAGTAGGCGTTATTATGATGCTCGGAATTGAAACAGAAGTTGTGATTTTTTTCTATGCGGCGCTTACGGGGATGGTACTTTTTTGCGGTTATCAGATTCTGCTGCTGATACGAAGACTCGTGCGGCATCATCCGCTGGCAGTCGGTGTGGAGGATATCGGCTTTTGGCTGTTGGTGAGTGCGTATGTGTTTCGTCAGATGTATTGTACGACTTATGGAAGTATTCGCTGGTTCTTTGTTCTGGGAATCGCAGCCGGGCTGCTGACTGCTGTGGGGGTGCAGCATTTGTTGAAACGAATTTTCAGGAAACTGAAAAAAACATGAAAAAACAAGGAAATCTTGATTAAAACGGCTGAATAACTTGAAAAAAGAGAAAAAAGCAGATAGAATACTTGTGTCAGGCAAATTTATTTGCAGGCAGGATGGAAATAGAAGTTAGATTTGATAGGGTGAGTGTCATGGCGATTCAGAAAAAGAAAGTCGCTGGCAGATCAAAAAGCCGGAAGACGAATTCTGCATGGCGGTATCATAAAAAAAGTATGATGCTGATCAGTATGATTCTTGTATTGCTGGTAGGCGTACTTGCAGTGAATGCAGTATCTCTGCGCAGCAGAAACGCACAATACAAGAAGCAGGAAGCAGAACTGGAAGCACAGATTAAAGAAGAGAAAAAGCGTGCAAAGGAAGTGGAAGCATACGAAGCGTATGTGAAGACAGACGATTACGTGAAAGAGATTGCAGAAGAAAAATTAGGGCTGGTGGATCCGAATGAGATCATTTTCAAGCCGGCAAAATAGTGACGATACGAAAGAGAAGCTCCGGGAAATTCCTGGGGCTTTTTGCATGTTCTAATATTACATACATAAGAACTAGGAGGATATCGCCATGAAAAATGGACAGGCACTGCACACCAGCCCCTATGTGACACAGATTGAAAAATACGCAGATTCTATCAAACAGCTTTCCCGGACATTTCTTCATCTGGAGGAAAAGAAATCCGCATTTTCCAATGAGGAGATTGAGGATATGTTTGACCGGACAAAAGAAAGAGCCTGCAAAAGCTGTGAAAAATGTTCCTGGTGCTGGGAAGAGGATTTTGTACATACCTATCAGATGGGATATGAAGTTTTATCTGCCATCGATCATTACGGGAGTGAACTGAATACAGAAACAAAAAGGAAGCTTCAGCAGAGGTGTCTGCGGTGGGAAGCGTTTTTACAGGAGATGCTGGGTGCATTTCACGATGCAAGACAGAATATGATGTGGAATAACCGGATCGTACTTGGCAGGGAAGGGTGCGCGGTTCAGATGGATACGTTTGCGGATATGCTCCGCAGTACAGCGAAAGAGCTGGAAAAAAGTTTATTTTCCGACGAGCGTCTGGAAAAAAAGCTGGCATCTCATTTAAAAAAGAAAGGGATTCGTGTACTGTACAGCAGTTTTTTCCTGAACAGAGAAGGAAAATATGAAGTACATCTTACCGCAAGAGCAGTGAAAAATACCTGTGTTACGATCAAAGCGCTTGTAAAGGCTGTCTCGGAAGTGATGGGGAGACAGTTTATTGCAGAGAGTGATCAGGCGTTTATGCTGGGGAAAGAATATCAGACGATTGTGTGCATGGAAGGCCCGGTGTTTTATACACTTTACGGTGTGGCAAGGATCGGGAAGGACTGCAACAAGATCTCAGGGGATAATTTCATGCTGCGTGAGCTTGGCGGAGGAAAACTGGCAGTGGCGCTTTCCGATGGTATGGGATCCGGAGAGAAGGCATGCCGAGAGAGTACGCTTGTCATGGAATTGCTGGAAGAGCTGTTGGAAGCCGGATTTCCGGCAAAAGCGGCGATCCAGATGATCAATACGACATTGGTGATGGGGCGTGAGGAAATCCATTTTTCCACGGTGGATCTGAGCATGTTTGATCTGTATACAGGAGAATGCCGTCTGATCAAAGCAGGGGCTTCTTCTACATTTATCAAAAAAGGAAACAAAGTGGAGCGTATCAGTTCGTCCAGTCTGCCGATCGGGGTCATGCATTCCATTGAAATTGAATCTGTGCAGAGAACGCTGGAAGACGGAGATTTTGTTGTTATGATAACGGACGGTGTACTGGATGCTCTGCCGGTTGGGGAACAGGACCTTCTGATGGAAACGATCATCGGTGGAACGACAGGCGGAAATCCCAAAGAGCTTGCACATCACATTCTGGAGCAGGTGTTAAACTGGACCGGAGAAGAACCGATGGATGATATGACAGTACTGGCAGTAGGGATTTGGAATTGTCAGGATACTTGCATTTTGGGGACGGATTCGGTATAGTTTACAGTATGGAAAAGAAAATTTTAAATTTTATTGAAAAATATCATATGCTGCAAAAAGAAGATAAAGTAATCGCAGGGATATCGGGCGGCGCGGATTCGATATGCCTGCTTTTTGTACTTTTGAGTCTGAAGGAAAAAATCGGATTTGATGTAATCGCAGTGCATGTGAATCACGGGCTTCGTGGAGAAAGTGCAAAAAGAGACGAACGGTTTACGGAAACATTTTGCAGGGAGTGGAATATTCCCTGTATTGTGTATCATGAGAATGTGAAAGAAATCGCTGTGCAGAAAAAGCTGTCTGTGGAGGAGGCAGGGCGTCTGGTGCGAAGAAAGGCGTTTGAGGAGGTACGGGTCCGTTATGGGGGGACCAAGATCGCGCTTGCGCATCATCAGAACGATAATGCAGAGACAATGCTTTTGAATCTGGCAAGAGGAACCGGAATCCGGGGGCTTTCCGGGATCCGGCCAGTCAATGGGTGTATGATCCGTCCGCTTCTTGGAATAAACAGGAAGGAAATTGAGTATTATCTGAAAGAACATCAGCTTTCCTACTGTGAAGATGAGACCAATGCCGGGGATGAATATACCAGAAACAGGATCCGGCATCAGATCCTTCCTATGCTGGAGGAGCAGGTCAACAGGCAGGCCGTCCGTCACATGAATGAAACGATGGAGCAGTTAAATCAGATCAGGGATTATCTGGAGCGGGAAATCGAAGTGCATTGCAGATGTGTGGTAAGGCAGGAGGAAGAGGGGATTTTGCTGCTGCGGGATAAATGGATGCAGTGTGACCCGGTCATCCAAAACGGGATCATTCAGAATTGTCTGGAAAATCTGGCGGGAACAGGAAGGGATCTTGCTTCTGTACACGTTGCGGCAGTGGCGGAGTTGTTTGAAAAGCAGAGCGGAAGGAAGCGAAATCTTCCCTACAATATCTGTGCAGAGAGAAAATATGAAGGAATACTTTTGACAAAACAGACAGAGGAAAAACAGACGGAGTGCCGGAAAGAACTTATAATTCCCGGAATTACCCGATTAAAAGACGGGAAGCTGCGAATATGCTGTACAATTCGGGAAAAAGATAAGAATTTTTCGATAGAACAGATACCGCAAAACCCCTACACGAAATGGTTTGACTATGATATAATAAAAAATAGTCTCACCGTAAGAACGAGACAGCCAGAGGATGTTTTGTGTGTCAACCGGCAGGGCGGTACGCAGAAGCTTAAATCTTATTTTATCAATGAGAAGATTCCTGCAAAAAGCAGAGAGCGGATTTTGCTGATCGCCGAGGGGCATCAGATACTGTGGGTTGTCGGATATCGGATGAGCAGCAGATATCAGATATCTGAACATACAAAAAGGATAATAGAGATCAAAATAATGGAGGATAAAAAACATGGCAGAGACAATTAAAGTGTTAGTTTCAGAAGAAGAAGTAAATGAAAGAATCAAAACATTGGGAAAACAGATCAGCGAAAATTATGCAGGAAAGCAGATCCATATGATCTGTGTACTCAAAGGCGGAGTATTTTTCATGTGTGAACTGGCAAAAAGAATCAGTGTGCCGGTTTCTCTGGACTTTATGTGTGTAAGCAGCTACGGGGATGCGACAACATCCAGCGGTGTTGTCAGAATTGCAAAGGATCTGGATGAATCCATCGAGGGAAAAGATGTTCTGATCGTGGAAGACATCATTGATTCCGGACGTACACTATATTATCTGATCGATGTTCTGAAGAAAAGAAATCCGAAGAGCATTCAGCTTTGTACTCTTTTGGACAAACCGGAGAGAAGAGAAAGAGATGTAAAAGTAGATTATGTCGGATTTGAGATACCGGACGAATTCGTAGTCGGATATGGACTGGACTACGCACAGAAATATAGAAATCTTCCATACATCGGAGTCGTAGAAGGTGTGGAATAGGAAGGAGCAGTATCATTGAATGACAAGAAGTATAAAGGCATAAGCGGCGCAACCGTGGTTGTGTTTATTGCTGTGATCTTTTTTGTGCTATGGATGACGAGCCGTGTACAGATGCGCGGGCAGGAGATAACGTTTACTCAGTTTGAACAGGAGATAAAGGATGACAACGTGACAGAGGTGGTGATCAACCAGAATAAGGCAGTGCCTACCGGAGTGGTCACACTGACATTGCGCGACAGCAGGGAAACGGGACGTGTCAACGTATCGGATGTCAATGAGACGCAGAAGCTGCTGGATAAAAATGATGTGGAATACCGCATAAGCGCGATCCCTCAGGATTCGGTGCTGAGTACGACGGTTCTCCCGGTTGTGCTGATGCTTGTCGGATTCATGTTTATTACGATGATGATGAACAGACAGAGTGGCGGTGCCAATGCTAAAGCAATGAATTTTGGAAAAAGTCGTGCCCGTATGAGTTCTGAGAATGATAAGAAAGTGACATTTGCAGATGTTGCGGGGCTGCAGGAAGAAAAAGAAGAGCTTGCAGAGATTGTCGATTTCCTGAAATCTCCGAAAAAATATGTTCAGGTGGGAGCAAGAATCCCAAAAGGAGTGCTTCTGGAGGGGCCTCCGGGAACCGGTAAGACCCTTCTTGCAAAAGCAGTTGCCGGAGAGGCCGGGGTTCCGTTTTTTACGATTTCGGGATCTGACTTCGTAGAGATGTTTGTCGGTGTGGGAGCGTCCCGTGTCAGGGATCTGTTCCAGGATGCGAAGAAGAATGCCCCATGTATCATTTTCATCGATGAGATCGATGCAGTTGCCAGACGCAGAGGAAGCGGACTTGGCGGCGGTCATGACGAGAGAGAACAGACATTGAACCAGATGCTGGTAGAGATGGATGGTTTTGGTGTTAATGAAGGTATTATTGTGATGGCAGCGACCAACCGGAAAGATATTTTGGATCCTGCGATCTTACGTCCGGGACGTTTTGACAGAAATGTGGTAGTTGGACGTCCGGATGTCAAAGGAAGAGAAGAGATCCTGAAGGTACATGCGAGAAACAAGCCGCTGGGAGACGATGTGGATCTGAAACAGATTGCGCAGACAACCAGTGGATTTACAGGAGCAGATCTGGAAAACCTTCTGAATGAGGCGGCGATTCTGGCTGCAAAGGAAAACAGAGTGTATATTCAGCAGTCTGATATCCGACATGCGTTTGTCAAAGTCGGGATCGGACCGGAGAAAAAGAGCCGTGTGGTTTCTGAAAAAGAACGCCGGATCACAGCATATCACGAGACGGGACATGCGATCCTCTTCCATGTACTGCCGGATGTGGGACCTGTCTACAGTGTGTCCATTGTTCCTACAGGAGGAGCAGGCGGTTATACGATGCCGCTTCCGGAAGGCGATGATATGTTCAATACAAAGGGACATATGCTTCAGGAGATTACAGTGTCTCTCGGCGGCCGTGTAGCGGAAGAACAGATCTTTGATGATATTACAACCGGTGCATCTCAGGATATCCGTCAGGCAACTGCGATCGCAAAATCCATGATCACCAAATTCGGTATGTCAGAACGTCTTGGTCTGATCAACTATGACAATGACAGCGATGAAGTCTTTATCGGACGTGATTTTGGTCACACATCCAGAGGATACGGTGAAAAAGTGGCGGGAACAATCGATGAGGAAGTCAAACGTATCATTGATGAGTGCTATCTGAAAGCAAAAGCAATTCTGGAGGAGCATCAGTCTGTACTGGAAGCCTGTGCCCAGTTATTGCTGGAAAAAGAAAAGATTACAAGAAGTGAGTTTGAAGCACTTTTTGAGAAGTAGGTGTAGAATGGGGCAAGCTGTTTTTAATGCCGGGCAGGCATTTTAAGGGGCTTGCCCCAAAGGAGGTTTATATGAATAAAAATGCGCTGTTCTGTGATGGGACATCGGATTATGTCATACCTGCGGAACCGGGTATCCATGAAAAAGTCAGGCTGAGATTCAGAACGGCAAGAGATGACGCTCAGGAGGTCTGTCTGATTTCAGGAGGAGAAACACTGCAGATGCAGAAGATGTCCTCCGGGGAAGTGTTTGATTATTATGAAACAGAAGTGCAGCTTACAGATACGATGTTTGTTTATTATTTTCGGATAAAAAGCGAGAGTGAAGAGCTCTGCTATCATCGATGTGGCGTATCGGAACATCCGGTGGAATATTACAATTTCCGGATCATGCCTGGATTTTCCACACCGGCATGGGCAAAAGGCGCAGTGATGTATCAAATTTTTGTAGACCGCTTCTGTAATGGAGACCCATCCAATGATGTGGAGGATGGAGAATACGTTTATATCGGAGAGCCGGTCTGCAAAGTGAAAGACTGGAATGAATTTCCGGCGGCAATGGATATCCGCAGATTTCATGGAGGAGATCTGCAGGGAGTTTTGGATAAACTGGACTATCTGGAAGAGCTTGGAGTTGAAGTCATCTATTTCAATCCACTGTTTGTTTCCCCGTCGAATCACAAGTATGATATTCAGGATTATGACTACATCGATCCGCATTACGGCGTGATTATAGAAGACGGAGGAGAGGTTCTTCCAGAGGGAGAAAAGGACAATACCAGAGCGACAAAATATCAGAAGCGGACAGGGGACATTCGGAATCTGGAGGCAAGCAACCGCCTGTTTGCAAAACTGGTGGAGGAGATGCACACAAGGGGCATGCGGGTGATCCTTGACGGAGTGTTCAATCACTGTGGCTCTTTCAATAAGTGGATGGACCGGGAACGGATTTATGAACCGCAGCCGGAATACGAAAAAGGTGCTTATGTCAGTGCGCAGAGCCCGTACAGAGATTTCTTTCATTTTTTTGATGAAAGAGAAGAAGCGTGGCCTTATAATAAAAACTATGACGGATGGTGGGGACATGATACGCTGCCGAAGCTGAACTATGAAGATTCTCCCACGCTGGAGGAATATATTTTAAACATCGGAAAGAAATGGGTATCGCCGCCGTATAATGCCGATGGATGGCGTCTGGATGTGGCGGCAGATCTGGGATACAGCAATGAATACAATCACATCTTCTGGGAGAATTTCAGAAAAGCTGTAAAAAGTGCCAATCCGCAGGCGCTGATATTGGCGGAGCACTATGGAGATCCGGGAGAATGGCTTCAGGGCGATGAATGGGACAGCGTGATGAATTATGATGCCTTTATGGAGCCGCTGACCTGGTTCTTGACAGGAATGGAAAAGCACAGTGATGAGCGCAGGACAGACTTGTGGGGGAATGCAGACAACTTTGTCAATACGATGAATCATTTTATGGCAAGCATACTGACCCCGTCATTACAGGTGGCGATGAATGAACTGTCTAACCACGATCATTCCCGGTTCCTGACCAGAACGAATCACATTGTAGGGAGAGTGGCACAGCTTGGAAGCAAAGCGGCAGAAGAAGAGATCAATCTTGCAGTGATGCGGGAGGCAGTGGCAGTTCAGATGACCTGGGTAGGAGCACCTACGGTTTATTACGGAGATGAAGCAGGTGTCTGTGGATTTACCGATCCGGACAGCCGCAGGACCTATCCATGGGGACAGGAAAACAGAGAACTTGTAGAGTTCCATAAAGAAATGATCCGGATCCACAAGCGTGAGAAGCCTCTGCGTACAGGTTCTCTGAAGATGCTTTCCTGGTCATCCAATGTTCTTGCTTATGCAAGATTTCAGGAAGGTGAACAGATCATTGTTGTGTTAAATAACAGTAAGGAACTAAAGGAAGTGACAATCCCGGTGTGGCAGGCGGAGGTGCCTATGAAAGGAAAGATGGAGCGTCTGATGTACTCCTGGGAAAAGAGCTATACGACAGAAAGAGACATTTATCTGGTGGAGGATGGAGAGACTGTTGTCAATATGGGAAAACATTCTGTTCTGATCATGAAGCCAGTCAGAGAAATGCAGGTGGATGAGTATGGGAAAGAAAGTAGCAGTAATTAACGATCTCTCAGGATTTGGGAGATGTTCTCTCACGGCAGCAATTTCAGTGCTTTCAGCGATGGGCGTGCAGGCGTGTCCGCTCCCGACAGCTGTGCTGAGTGCACAGACAGGATATGAAGACTATCATTGCGTGAGCCTTACGGAAGAAATGGAGCAGTTTCGGCGATCCTGGGAAAAGATGGAGGCACGGTTTGACGGTATCTATACAGGATTTGCAGCAGATGAAGAGCAGATCGGTCATATGATCCATATTGCGGAGACATTTCATAAGAAGAAAGCCTTTCTGCTTGTAGATCCGATCATGGGGGATCATGGATACAAATTTGATATCTTCTCCATAGAGTTTTGCAGAAAGATGCGGGAGCTTGCGAAGATGGCGGATATTGTGACCCCAAATCTGACGGAGCTTTGTATTTTGACGGATACAGATTATCGGATGATTGAAAATATGACGGACGAAAAACATCTTCTTACGGTGATCAGGCAGCTGGCGGAAAACCTGAGGAAAGACGGACCAAGGACTGTTGTAGTGACAGGGATTCAGTTTTGTGACAATGAAGACGGAATCCAGAAGATGGGAAATCTGGCAGTGACGGGAAAAGAGACACATCTTGCAGCATTCCCGTATGTAGGTGGAAGCTACTCCGGAACAGGTGATCTGTTTGCTTCCGTGCTGGCAGGCGGACTGGCAAGAGGAGAAAATCTGAAGTCCATGATGGAACTTGCGGGTAGCTTTATCGAGAAAGCGATTACAGATGCAGTGAAAGAAGAGATTCCGCGCAATGACGGAGTTGAGTATGAAAAATATCTGCATATGCTGATGAAGTAAATAAAAAAGCTGTGTGCAGCAGGAGAGATCCTGTGTACGCAGCTTTTTGACTATTTTGTAAGAATTTCAATTCCGTCTTCTTTTACGAGAACCATATATTCAATCTGTGCAGACAGTCCGTCATCAATGGTGTAGATCGTCCAGTCATTGTCCTCATCTACGAAGAAGTCCGGGCTGCCTTCGTTGATCATCGGTTCAATGGTAAACATCATGCCCGGTACGAGCAGCATCTCGCTGCCCTTTGGTGTGACATAGCTGACAAACGGATCTTCGTGGAATTCCAGTCCGATTCCGTGACCGCCGATATCAACAACAACAGAGTAGCCGTTTGCCTGTGCATGGGTATTGATCGCATCTGCAATATCTCCCAGATGTCCCCATGGTTTTGCAGCTGCAAGACCAAGCTCTACACATTCTTCTGTAACACGCACCAGACGTTTGGCGCGGTCGGATACTTCGCCGATCATGAACATACGGGATGCATCAGAGAAATAGCCGTCCAGAATGGTAGATACATCGACGTTGATGATATCACCCTCCTGCAGGATGATGTTTTCATCCGGGATTCCGTGGCACACTTCATTATTGATAGAGGTGCATACACTTTTCGGGAAGCCCTGATAATTCAGAGGAGCCGGGATTCCACCGTGTGCAGTTGTAAAATCATATACGATCTTGTCAATCTCAGCAGTACTCATGCCTGCGCGAATGTGTGCGGCAACTTCATCCAGAACAGCCGTGTTGAGAGCCGCACTTTTTTTGATCTTTTCGATCTGCGCCGGAGTCTTCAAAAGCTTTCTGGAAGGTACAATTTCCCCTCTGTCTCTGTGCAGTTTTATTTTTTCTTCGATCGGCATATGGCATTTTTTATATTTTTTGCCGCTGCCGCACCAGCAAGGATCATTTCTTTCCATGTTTAGTTATCTCCTTCAAATCTGTTTTGTTTTACGCTGTGTCTATTTTAACACAATGGAAAGAAAATTACCAATCGGAAAGTTTGAGAAAAATTGAGTGAGAATATAAAACTGTTCATTTTCACCTGTTTGTGATAAGATAAAACAGGAAATAAAGTCTTTTAGCGCCGTTTTCTGGTGCGGAATTGATAAAATCAAAGAGTAGGAGGATACGGATATGTTACGAATCGGAATGCTTACAAGTGGCGGGGACTGTCAGGCTTTGAATGCTGCAATGCGCGGTGTTGTAAAAGGTGTTTGCACAAAACGGGATGATGTGGAGATCTATGGATTTGAAGACGGATACAAAGGTCTGATCTATGGCAACTTTCATATGCTCACATCAAAGGATTTCTCCGGAATCCTGACAAGAGGGGGCACGATCCTCGGTACATCCAGACAGCCGTTTAAGCTGATGCGTGTACCGGACAAGGACGGTTTGGATAAAGTGGCGGCAATGAAGCATACTTATCATAAGTTAAGTCTTGACTGTCTGGTAATCCTGGGAGGAAACGGAACACACAAGACAGCGAATCTGTTAAGAGAGGAAGGCTTAAATGTTGTGACACTGCCAAAAACGATCGACAATGATCTGTGGGGCACGGATATGACATTTGGCTTCCAGAGTGCAGTGGATATTGCGACAGACACGATCGACCGGATCCATACGACGGCAACGTCTCACAGCCGTGTGTTTATCATTGAAGTAATGGGACATAAGGTGGGACACGTCACGCTGCATGCGGGAATTGCCGGCGGTGCAGATGTGATTCTGCTTCCGGAGATTCCGTATGATATCGATGTGGTGACGGGTGTGATCCAGAAGCGTGCGGCAGCAGATAAGAAGTTTACGATCATTGCGGTTGCAGAAGGCGCAATTTCAAAAGAAGATGCCAGGCTGAAGAAAAAAGAATATAAAGAAAAGCTTGCAAAACGAAAATATCCGTCCATCGCCTATGAATTGGCAGAGAAGATCCAGCAGAAGACAGACAAGGAAGTAAGGATTACGGTGCCGGGTCATACACAAAGAGGAGGTTCTCCATGTGCGTATGACCGTGTATTTGCCACAAGAGTGGGAGCGGCTGCGGCGGAGCTGATCCTGAATCAGGAATACGGCTACATGATCGCTATGAAGAATCAGAAGATTACAAAAGTACCGCTTCAGGATGTGGCAGGAAAGCTGAAAATGGTAGATCCGCAGGATGGAATCATCAAAGAGGCAAGAACCATCGGCATCAGCTTTGGAGATCAATAAAAGACTTGGAAAACAGAGGTGTAATACATGTCGTATACGGCACTTTACCGAAAGTTCCGTCCCGTTGAATTTGAAGATGTCAAGGGTCAGGAACATATTATTACTACATTAAAAAATCAGATTGAAGCAAACAGGATCGGACACGCCTATCTGTTCTGCGGAACAAGAGGAACCGGTAAGACAACGGTTGCAAAGATTTTTGCAAAGGCAGTCAACTGTGAGCATCCGGTGAATGGAAGTCCCTGCGGGGAGTGCGCGATGTGCCGCTCTATTGCAGCGGGTACATCGATGAATGTGATCGAGATCGATGCAGCTTCGAACAATGGTGTGGACAACATCCGTGAGATCCGGGAGGAAGTGGCATACCGCCCGACAGAAGGAAAGTACAAAGTCTATATCATTGATGAGGTGCATATGCTGTCGATAGGGGCGTTCAATGCGCTGTTAAAGACACTGGAGGAACCGCCGGAGTATGTGATCTTTATTCTGGCGACAACCGAGGTTCACAAGATTCCGATCACGATTTTATCCCGGTGTCAGCATTATGATTTCAAGCGGATCAGTATTGAGACGATTACAGACCGGATGCGTGACCTGATGCAGGAAGAGCAGGTGGAAGTAGAAGAAAAAGCGCTGCGATATGTTGCAAAGGCGGCAGATGGTTCGATGCGTGACGCATTGAGTCTTCTGGATCAGTGTATTGCCTTTTATCTGGGGCAGAAGCTGACGTATGACAATGTGCTGGAAGTGCTGGGAGCGGTCGATACAGATGTATTCAGCAGACTTCTGCGCAGTGTGATCAGACGAGATGTCCCAAAAGTGCTTGATATCGTCGATGATCTGGTGATGCAGGGGCGGGAGCTGACGCAGCTTGCCACGGATTTTACATGGTATCTGCGAAACTTGCTTCTTGTGAAGACATCTGATAATATAGAGGATGTTCTGGATGTATCTACAGAAAATATGCAGCAGCTTCAGGAAGAGGCCGGGATGGTGGAATCGGATATGCTGCTCCGTTACATTCGGATTTTTTCGGAATTGTCAGGTCAGCTGAAATATGCAGCGCAAAAAAGAGTGCTTCTGGAAGTGGCTCTGATCAAGCTTTGTACACCTGCTATGGAGACGAGCTCAGATTCTATCCTGGATCGGATCCGTGTATTGGAAGAAAAGCTGGAACAGGGCGCTATATCAGGTGTTCAGGAACGAGTTGTTTATGTAAAGGAAGATGGTCAGGCACTGGCGGAGCCAACGCCGAGACCGGAACTTCCAAACGCAGTACCGGAAGATGTGCAGCAGGTAGTAAAGAATTTCAGACCGATTGCAGATGAGGCATCGGGGATGCTTCGGAATTACCTGAAAAAAGCGCGTCTAAGCCTTGCGGGTGACAACCGTTTGATGATCGTGATGCCAGATGCACTGGGGGCAGATTTTGTTGGCAGAGAAGATAGACGGAAAGAACTGGAAAGTCTGATTGAAAACAGGATCGGCAAGAAGGTGGAAGTAGAAGTACGCCACGTAGAAGAAGGACGCCGGTTTGAGGATACATTTGTAGATATTGAGAAGAAGATCAATATGGAGATTATAGTGGAGGACTGATTTATGGCAAAAAGAGGTGGATTTCCTGGCGGAGGAATGCCGGGGAACATGGCAAATCTGATGAAACAGGCACAGAAAATGCAGCGTCAGATGGAAGAACAGGCAAAAGAGCTGGAAGCAAAGGAATTTACTGCGACTGCAGGAGGAGAAGCTGTGGAAGTGACAGTTTCCGGTAAAAGAGAAGTTCTAAAGGTGAAGCTGGCAGAAGAGGTTGTGGATCCGGATGATATTGAAATGCTGGAGGATCTGATTGTGGCAGCAACAAATGAAGCGCTTCGCAAAGTGGATGAAGAATCCAGCTCTGCAATGTCCAAACTGACAGGAGGACTCGGCGGAGGAATACCGGGTATGTTCTAATCCGGACAGAGGTGAAAAGAATGGATTATTACAGTAATCAGATCAGCAGACTGATCGAAGAATTTTCACGCCTTCCGGGAATCGGAGCGAAGTCTGCCCAGAGACTGGCATTTCATATTATCAATATGCCGAAAGATCAGGTGGAGAATCTGGCAAAGTCGATCGTGGATGCCAGAAATAATGTGAGATACTGTGCACAGTGCTGTACTCTGACGGACCGGGAACTTTGCCCGATCTGCAGCAATCCGGAACGGGATCAGCGGACCATCATGGTAGTGGAGACTCCAAGAGATCTGGCAGCATATGAAAAGACCGGAAAATATAACGGAGTGTATCATGTGCTTCATGGAGCGATCTCTCCGATGCTGGGGATCGGACCGGGGGATATCCGCTTAAAAGAACTGATGGAACGGCTGCAGCAGGATGTAGATGAAGTGATCGTGGCGACCAACTCAAGCCTGGAGGGGGAGACTACCGCAATGTACATCAGCAAGCTGATCAAGCCGACCGGGATCAAAGTGAGCAGGATTGCCAGCGGTGTTCCTGTAGGCGGAGATCTGGAATATATTGATGAAGTGACGCTTCTGCGTGCACTGGAAGGCAGAACGGAGCTTTAACAGGACAGGGAAGAGAAATCATGAACAAAAAGAAAGTGACATCTTCGGATGTGGCGAAATATGCCGGCGTTTCCCAGACGACGGTTTCTATGATTTTAAATAAGAAGTACAATGTTTCTTTTTCCAAAGAAGTGGTAAAAAAAGTGGAGGATGCAGCCCGGGAGCTGGGGTATGTGCTTCCCAAGCGCAGAACACAGAAAGAAAGCCGCAGGGAAAAGCTTCTGGTGGTTTTCTGCCCGAATCTGACCAATCCGTATTATGTCATGCTTTTGCAGGGAATCGAAGCAAGAGCAACGGAGCAGGGGTTCGGGCTGTTTGTGTGTAATACCCAGAGAGATCTGGAGTTGGAGGAGCGTTATTTAAAGATGCTCTCCTCTCTGAATCCGCAGGGGGTCATCTACACCTGTAATCCGAGCAACTGCTTTATGGAGACAGTGGAGCAGTTGTCCAACAAGATTCCCTTTGCTGTCATCAACAATCAGAATGAACGGCTGAATGTGGATGCGGTAGAGCTGGATAATTCAAAGCTTGGCAGAATTATGGCAAAGCATCTGCTGGAACTCGGACATACCCATGTGGCATATATTGCGCCGCCGCTGACTGTAAGGCAGAAGCAGCGTTCCAAGCGGGTAGAAGGATTTTTGAAGGAGTTTCAGAAAGCAGGACTTGGAGATCATGTGGTGATCAAAGCCGCGGATGAGCAGATTGATAAAGATGTGCCGGGAATCGATTCGGAATATCGGATCGGATATGACCTGACAAAGGAATTGCTGAAAGAGCATACGGATCTGACTGCGATCGTGGGGCTCAATGACATGATCGCCTTTGGTATTCTGGATGCTCTGTACGAGGAGAAATACAAAGTTCCGGGAGAGATGTCCGTGATGGGATGCGACAACACATTGTTTGCGAGAATGCATCATATTGCGCTGACAACAGTCGAACATTTCGTGATCTATAAAGGCAGAGACGCCTGCGATATCATCATGAAAAAGATCAAAGCCCGCAGTGAGCCGTATGCCGGGATCGAGCCGGTGAGTATCTATCATGTGGAGTATGAGCCACAGATCGTGATGCGGGGAACAACCGGATATCCAAATCTGAAAAAAAGAAAAATTAGTACAAAAAAGTAAATTATTAGTAATAAAAATCAACAGTAAAAGGCAAAACCAAAGTTAGCAGTAGTTTTTTTATTAATAATGTGATATTATTAGTACGGCAAAATTACTAATAATTTTTGGGCCTATTGACCTGTTTCCAGGGAGTCTATATAATCGAATTATAACAAATCGACGAAGATTTTAAGGAGGGACAGGCAATGAAATTTTTTATTGACACAGCAAATGTAGAGGATATTAAAAAAGCAAATGACATGGGTGTGATCTGTGGAGTTACAACAAATCCATCCCTGATCGCCAAAGAAGGACGTGTATTTGAAGAAGTAATCGCAGAGATTGCATCGATTGTAGACGGACCAATCAGCGGAGAAGTCAAAGCGACAACAGTAGACGCAGAAGGCATGATCAAAGAAGGACGTGAGATTGCAAAGATTCATCCGAACATGGTAGTGAAGATTCCAATGACAGTGGAAGGCCTGAAAGCTTGTAAAGTCCTTTCATCTGAGGGAATCAAGACAAATGTGACTTTGATCTTTTCTGCAAATCAGGCACTTCTGGCAGCAAGAGCGGGTGCAACGTATGTATCACCGTTTTTGGGAAGACTGGATGATATCTCGGTAAGAGGAACAGATCTGGTTGCAGAGATCGCTCAGATCTTTGAAGTTGCAGGAATTGATACAGAGATCATTGCCGCAAGCGTAAGAAATCCGATCCACATTACAGACTGTGCACTTGCAGGGGCTGATATTGCAACAGTGCCTTACAAGGTAATCGAACAGATGACACATCATCCGTTGACAGACGCCGGAATTGAGAAATTCCAGGCTGATTATAAAGCTGTTTTCGGAGAATAAAAGCAGGAGGCAATCATGAACAAATTAGAATTGATGAAAACTGCAAATGAAGTCCGCAAAGGGATTGTCACAGCGGTACACAGCGCAAAAGCGGGACATCCGGGCGGATCTTTATCAGCAGCTGACATTTTTACGTATCTCTATTTTGAAGAGATGAATATTGATCCAAAAGAGCCGAAAAAAGCAGACCGTGACAGATTTGTCCTGTCTAAAGGACACACAGCTCCAGGACTGTATTCTGTACTGGCGCAGAGAGGATATTTCCCGGTTGAAGATTTAAAGACACTGCGTCATACAGGATCTTATCTGCAGGGACATCCGGATATGAAGCACATTCCAGGTGTGGATATGTCTTCCGGATCTCTGGGACAGGGAATTTCTGCGGCAGTTGGTATGGCGATTGCAGGAAAACTGGACAACGCAGATTACAGAGTTTATACACTTCTTGGAGACGGAGAGATTCAGGAAGGACAGGTATGGGAAGCAGCGATGCTGGCAGCGCACAAAAAACTGGATAATCTGGTTGTGATCGTAGATAACAACAATCTGCAGATTGACGGTGCGATTGATGAAGTCAACTCCCCATATCCGATTGATAAGAAATTTGAAGCATTCAATTTCCATGTGATCAACATCGACGGAAATGATTTTGATCAGATCGATGCAGCATTCAAAGAGGCAAAGACAGTGAAAGGGTGCCCGACAGCGATCATTGCCAAGACGATCAAAGGAAAAGATGTTTCATTCATGGAAAATCAGGCAGGATGGCACGGAAAAGCGCCGAATGATGAAGAATACGCAGTAGCAATGGCAGATTTGGAGAAAGTAGGTGAAGCATTATGTCAGATGTAAAGAAAATAGCAACAAGAGACAGTTACGGAAATGCTTTAGCCGAACTCGGAACTGCACATGAGAATGTAGTTGTACTGGATGCAGACCTTGCGGCAGCTACAAAGACCGGTGTGTTTAAAAAAGCACATCCGGAGAGATTTATCGACTGTGGTATCGCAGAGAGTAATATGATGGGTGTGGCAGCAGGTCTTGCAGCAGCCGGAAAGGTACCATTTGCAAGCTCTTTCGCAATGTTTGCGGCAGGCCGTGCATTTGAGCAGATCAGAAACTCCATCGGATACCCGAAACTGAACGTGAAGATCGGTGCGACACATGCAGGAATCTCTGTAGGAGAAGACGGTGCGACACACCAGTGTAACGAAGATATCGCTCTGATGCGAACAATTCCGGGAATGGTTGTGATCAACCCTTCTGATGATGTAGAAGCAAGAGCAGCAGTAAAAGCGGCTTACGAGCATGTAGGACCTGTTTATATGCGTTTTGGACGTCTGGCGGTTCCGGTGATCAATGACAGAGAAGATTACAAGTTTGAACTCGGAAAAGGTGTTGTGTTGCGCGAAGGAAAAGATCTGACGATCGTGGCAACAGGACTTCCGGTTTCCAACTGTCTGGAAGCAGCAGAGAAGCTTGCAGCAGACGGAATCGATGCGAAAGTGATCAACATCCATACAATCAAACCTCTGGATGAAGAACTGATCGTGGAAGCAGCAAAGGCAACTGGAAAAGTGGTTACAGTTGAGGAGCACTCCGTAATCGGAGGACTTGGAAGCGCAGTATGTGACGTGCTTTCAGAGAAAGCGCCGACACAGGTACTGAAGATCGGAATCAACGACACATATGGTGAGTCCGGACCAGCCCTGGAGCTGATCGCAAAATACGGACTGGATACAGAAAGTATCTATCAGAAGATCAAAGCATTCGTATAAAAGAAACAGAAAAATACCCTGGCCGCAGGAATGAGCATCCTGTGCCAGGGTATTTTTACTTTGGAACTAAATGGTAGCCAAAGTGGAATGTCCATATAGTGGAGACCAGAAACAGTCTCATCAGTGCATATCCAAACAACAGGCCGGTTAAAAATCTCCGGCGATTGTTGCTTTCGTAGGATGTCAGCATTTGAATGACTCCATCCAGGATCATAGGCAGCATCAAAACTGCGAAAATCCAAGGAGACCAGGAAACCAATGGGAACGTGACCGGGCATAATAGAATGCCGACCAGTTCTCCGGTGCACCTGGCACAAATGGGAAACTGTGTCCCCTTCCAGTAAAAGGAACGGTCACTCCTGCAATGACAGCCAAATATAATAGGAAGCCACTTATAAATCCAAACTCTCATCGAGCCTTAGAATCCCATAGCGGCAAAGCCTACACCAACCACTGCGATCAGTATATAATACAGGATCATCAGGATTACACCGACCAATGCGCCGATACCGGTAGCCTTGGATGTCTTTGGTTTGGTGTCTTTCCACACAAGGAATAAGACAAGACCTACAATCGGGATACAGCAGCCTAACAATCCCCAGAGAAAGCCGCCGTTGTCAGTTACCTGTGGAGTTGTGTTTTGAGAAGCTCCGCAGTTTGGACAGGTTGCGGCATTGTCCTCGATCTGATTGCCACAGTTTTTACAAAAAGCCATAGGAAATCCCCCTCTCTTTAATTGGTTGATAGTTACAGACAGATACTCTGTAAATGGGTGCTTATTGTATATTTATACCATACAAATTTTGTGTAGTCTACAAAAAACAGAAAAATATCCGAAAATATTTTTCGCAGGTCAAGTGCGTGCTATAATAGGGAAAGAAGCTGTCTGTACAGTGAGAATCCGGAGGTGGAAAGACTTGGAATTATGGTATCGAATGATTCGACGTTTGGAAGAAATCTATATAAGGAAGCATAAAGAAGAGTTCCTGTTGAGGAAACAGAAATGGGATGAAGAATTTTATGAATGTATTCAGGATATTGCGAAGCATCCGGTTGTGCTTCGTATGAAATTATATCCGCATCATGGAAATACGAATTGTTATCAGCATTGTCTTCATGTATCTTACTACAATTATGTGTGGTGCCGCTTTTTTCATCTGGATGCAAAATCAGCGGCAAGAGGCGGGATGCTTCATGATCTGTTTCTGTATGACTGGCATACCCATGCAAAAGAGACGGGGCAGCGTTTCCACGGGCTGACACATCCGAAGACAGCCTTAAACCATGCATGTCGTTTATTTTCTCTGAATGATATAGAGAAAGATGTGATCCGGGCACATATGTGGCCAGTCACATTTTTTAGCATTCCTCACACAAAAGAGGGATGGATCATCACACTGACAGACAAATATTGCGGAGCATTTGAAAGTATGAAAAGAAAATAGAAAAATTTTGGGCAAAAATTTTGTCGAACTTATGTGACATTAACTGATAAAATCGGCCTTTTTCGTGTGCTATTCTCTAAAAGAACCCGGGGGAGCGGACAGGCTTCCGGCAAAAAATCAATTGAATCAAGGAGGATATACAGCATGGAAAGACAGATCCCAAAAAATGTTCGTCAGATTGGAAACGTGAGTGACAGCCCGAAAATTTATGTGGAGGACTATGTAGATACTTTTTTCCTACAGCTTTGTGACAAGGCGAAGGACGGACCGATCGGTGCATTTCTCGTAGGAGATATGCAAAAGAGCGAGGATGAGGAATATGTATACATATATGGTGCGATTCAGATGCACGACTTGAAGCTGGTCGGCAATGAATACGTGATCGATGATGAAACATGGAAAAATGCATATGAGGACTGTAAACAGTATTTTGAAGACGGAGAAATGTTGGGCTGGTTTGTCGCACAGCCCGGAGTAGAACTGGATGCAAAGAGCAACATAGTGAAACTTCATAAAAAATCGTTCCCGAAACAGAATACTGTTTTTGTTATGAAGGATTCCGCAGAGAAGGAAGAATCTTATTTTGTGCATAAACTGAATGATCTGATGGAGATCGGCGGTCGTTATACATATTATGAGAAAAATCCATGTATGCAGAACTATATGATTGCTGCTCGAAGAAAGAATGGGGTGTCTCCCTCGGAAACTGTTGAGGATCGAGCTGCTCAGGACTTTCGGAACATGGTCCGCAGTCGAGGAAGCCGGACGCATCAGAAAAAAAACAACCGTCTGATGTATGTAGCAAGTTCCATACTTATACTGGTGGCAGTTATTATGGGAGTTACCACACTCAATAATTTCGGGAAAATGAAAGCTGTCCAGAAAGTGATGAGTCAGGCGTCGTCAGCGGTCTTACAGGAAAATAATACAGAGGAGGTGCAGCCGGTGAGCGGTGAAGTGACAGAAGCATCCAATGAGGGAGACGTAAAAAAACAGGAAGAAACACCACCATCAGAAAAGGATGCATCAGATCCGGAAATAAAACAGGAAGAAGAAAAAGCAGATGATATTGTCCAGGAACAGGAGAGTACAGAAGGAGAAGGTGATTCCTCAGAGGGAGTGTACGTAGTGGAGCAGGGAGATACACTGGCGATCATCAGCAAAAAGGCCTACGGAGATGTTTCGCATGTAGATTCTATCTGTCGGATGAACGGAATTACGGATGGAAATTTGATTTATGTAGGTCAGAAATTGCTATTACCATAAAATAATGCTATAATCGGAAAATAAAACAAAATGATAAGGGGTCGGATATGAAGCAAAAGAAAAATCCGCGGTTTCGATTTTCTGGATCCATAGATATGGAGATCATTCGGAGGCAGGTCAAAAGGCACAGAAGAAGCGTGCTGGGACAGTGGACGATCCGGATCGTCGTGGCAGCCATGATCGTGACAGGAACCTATCTTGTGATTGAAAATCAGACGTATACGTCCGTTGCAACAGCGGACTCACATAAGAAAGATACAGAAGACAGCAACCAGTATATCGCATTTTCGGACGGTGTGATCCGATACAGCAGAGATGGCGTTGTGTTTCTGAATAAAAAGAATAAGGAAAAATGGATTCAGCCCTGTCAGATTCAGAATCCGATAGTGGACGTTAATGAGGATGTGTTTGCAATAGCAGATGTGGGCGGTAATACGATCATGATCTTTCAGAAGAGTGGATTAAAGGGGGAGATTGAGACTACGCTTCCGATTGAAAAGATTTCTGTTTCAAATCAGGGGATTGTAAGCGCGATCCTGAAAAACGAATCTACGCCGCAGATCATTTCCTATGATGCAGTGGGAAATATACTCGTAGAGCATCAGGTGAATCTAAACAGTACCGGATATCCAATCTCACTGGACATGTCGGCGGATGGGGAGAACCTGATGGTATCGTATCTTTCCACAAAAAACGGAACATTGAAGTCCATGGTTGCTTTTTATAATTTTGGAAAAGAAGGTCAGGAAAAAACGGACAACCTGATTTATACAGAAGATTTTGAGCAGACAGTCGTTCCGGATGTGTTTTATATGGACGCGTCCACATCCGTTGCGGTTGGTGATAGATCATTTGTGATCTATGAAGGTACGAAGTCCGTGAAAAAGAAAACCGAAGTGAAGCTGAATCAGGAGATACGCAGTGAATTTCACTCGGACAGGTATATCGGGTTTATTCTTACGAATAAAGATAAATCAGGATATGAAGTGCAGCTTTATGATAAAACGGGAAAACAGATAATAAACCGGGAAATAACAGGAGAATATAGTCATGTAAAGATAGCAGGAGATGAGATCATCATGTTCGACGGAACAAAAGGATGTATCATCAGCGACACGGGAATACAGCGATTTAAGGGAGACTGGGGAATAGAAGCACAGGAAGTGATTCCGGCTGCCGGAATTCACAGATACCTGATCGCCGGTGAAGATGAACTGCGGCTTGTTTACCTGACAAATTAGGAGAAAATATGGATAATTGGTTATTGATTATTGTAGGAGTGATATTTTTGATCAGTATCGTGGCAGGCTATGTCAGAGGACTGCTCAAAATCGGAATTTCGTTGCTGGCTACGGTTCTGTCGATCGTGCTGGTTATGTTTCTGGCGCCTTATGTCAGTGATGCGCTTATTAAATGGACACCTGCGGATGAGATGATTGAAGAAAAATGTATGGAGATGTTCATGCCTCAGATTTCTGCAGATACATTGAAAAATGCAGATTTAAGCGGGACTTCACTTGGGGAATTGAATCAGGATCAGCTGGCGGATATCAACAATCTGGACTGGAACCAGTTGGGGATCAACATTCAGGATATTTTGAATATCATCGGAGAGATCCCAAAAGAAGTGCAGATTCAGGAGATTGAAAATGCAGCATTGCCGGAGTTTTTGAAAAACCGGCTGCTGGAAAACAATAACAGCACAATTTATCAGGAACTGGGAGTTAAGTCGTTTCCTGAGTATGCGGCATCGTATATTGCAAGGATGATCCTCAAAGTTGTGGCATTTCTTGTTACATTTATCCTTGTGTGGATTCTTGTCAGGGCACTGATGGCTGCAGTAGATCTGATCGGCGAGCTTCCGATTCTGGGATTTTTCAATCACCTGGGCGGAGCGGTTGTCGGAGCAGCGGCGGCACTGTTGATTGTCTGGCTCTTGTTTTTGATCATAACATTATTGTATAATAATGCGATTGGGCAGTCTTGCTTTGAGATGATTGAGAAAAGCAGTATTCTGACATTTTTGTATGATAACAATATATTGATTACGAAGCTGTTGTCATTTTAAGAGGGATTTTCGATCTTGAAAAGTCGGTTTTGAAGATAAAATATATATTTTACAAAAAATTAAAAAAATCTATTGACAGGTACTGTGCAATATGGTATATTTTAATAGCTGTCGGTGATAACTGAACAGCTTGAACGGGGGATTAGCTCAGTTGGGAGAGCGCCTGCCTTGCAAGCAGGAGGTCACGAGTTCGAATCTCGTATTCTCCATTTACTCAGTGATAAGAGCTGAGACAATTTTATAGTATTCCTCGATAGCTCAGTGGTAGAGCATTCGGCTGTTAACCGAAGGGTCGTTGGTTCGAACCCAACTCGGGGAGTTGTTAAGTTCCATAGATAGTAATATCTATGGAATTTTTTGTAGAAAGAATAGAAAAATGAGGACGACGATGGCGTTGTCCTCATTTTTTCTTTCCTATCATCAGATAGGGTTCAAACATAATATAGTAGTTCTGATATTTGGTACAGACTCCATATTTTGAGCGATAATCGGCAATGGCATCGCGAAGCTGCTCTTCTGTTACATCCAGAAATTCAGCAGTTTCGTGATATTCCCGGCATCCGTGCTGATAGGCATCGATCAAACCACGCAGACCGATCAGCCGTTCATAGGTCCACATCCGTGCCTGGCGTTCCTGCTTTGCATTTGCAGGATCGGAGATATCCAGAATATTTCCGACAGAAGTGTAGTGATGACCAAGCTCTTCTGCCAGAATACAGGCTTTTTCTGCAGAGGTCTCCAACTGGTCCGAGAGGGCGATATTTTGATCTACATACAATCCCTTTAAGTTTCCATGAAAAGGAAAGTTCTCATCTACTGATATGTTCTGGGCGGCAGCCTCTTCTAACAGTTCTTCATATTTGTTCAGCATAGCCGTTTCTGAATGCTCCTTTATTGTTTTCTTTTTGAGCGGATAAATTGAATGTATTTTTCAACATCATCCAACTCAGCCTGCGTAAGGTCAGAGGTATCAAGGTGTGCGGCAATCGTGACAGGTTCGGGTTCGTGAGAGAGTGAACTACGTCCGAGAAGATAGTCTGCATCGACCTGGAAGATATCTGCAATTTTATTCAGAATATCAAAATCAGGTTCACGCCGTCCTTGTTCATACATACTGACTGCACTCTTTGAGATGCCAAGGCGAGTGGCAAGCTCCTGCTGGGATAAGTGTTTATCTGTTCGCAGTGTTTTGAGTATATTGGCAAATACAGCCATAACATACACGTCCTTTCTAAGCAGCTTTTTTGCTGCGCTGGGAAGTTTTTGTAAAAATCAAAACTTTTTATGAATACAATATGATTATACACAAAACGTGGGAAAAAGTAAATAAAAAATCCACAAAATGTGCTTGACAAAAGAACACGAATCGTGTATTGTATAGCTACACGAAACGTGCACAAAACGTGTAAAAAGAAATAGAAAGACCGAATACAGAGAATTTCGGCAGGAGGTAAATATGAGAGATAGAATTTTACGGGAAGTACCGGAAAAGAGAGAGCGTTGTGTCAAACATTTTCAGATGACACAGAAGGGAATGGCAGCAGCTGTATATCCGGCTCCGGTCCATTATGAAGAAGACGGACAGTGGAAAGAAATTGATAACCGTCTGGAAGCTGTACAGGAAAACGGGAGAGAAGTTTATCGAAATCTTGCGTCCGCAGTTCGTGTAAGTTTTGCAAAAGAGTCAGATACAAAGGAACTGGTAACGATCGAGAAAGACGGAAAGAAAATCTTATGGGGATTGTCACCTTTTTTACACACAAAAAGTACACGAAACGTGAATTATGAAGGTGAAATTTCTACATTTCGTGTTTTGGAAAAGGAAGATTTCTGGAAAGAAGCAGAAATGTTGGATATGAAAGTGTCTGTTTTAGAAGAGGAAGAGTCAGAAGAGGATGAGATCCGAAAGATGATGTGTGTTCCGCATTTAAACGGAGAAGGTGTGTATGAGGAAATTCTTCCGGGAATTGATCTGCATTACTCAATCCAGGGAGAGCAGCTAAAAGAGAATATTCGACTGAACAGAAAAGAGGCGGCAGAACAGGAATTGAGCTTTCAGCTGACGCATCCTGGAATGGAGCTGCGAAGCGAAGAAGATGGAGGACTTGGGCTGTATGATTCGGAAAGTCAGGAGTCAGGAAGGATTTTCAGACTGGTGAAACCGTATATGTATGATGCCGCAGGAAATCAGTCTCTTCAGGTGGAATTTCAAGTAGAAATCGGCACAGAGAGCAGTGTTATCAAAGTTGTGCCGGATCGTGAATGGATGCAGGACACAGAACGTGTTTATCCAATCGTGATTGATCCAATGACAGAGACGAGTAAAACAAAAGGAAATATTGAAGATACGTATGTTTTCACAGGAGGAAATGTACCGGAGAATCCGGGGAACGTATATGCATATGGATCTTTCGTGGTAGGGCGAAGTGATGAACTTGGAAAAATGAGAGCGCTGCTTCGGTTTCGAGACCTTCCGGATATTGGAAAAGGTTCGATCATTTACGGAGCGACCATGTATATCTGGCAGTTTGAATATTCATCCTACAGCAATCCGGAGCTGCCGCTTCTTGCTTATGAAGTAAAAAACAGCTGGGATGAAAAAAGCGTCCGTTGGGGAAATCAGCCGGCAGTAGATGGTGCAATACTGGATTATAAAAAAGTAAAACAGGTAATCAATGGAAATACAGTTTCGATCACACCGATAGGATTCAATGTGACCAGATTGGTGCGTCAGTGGTATAACACAGGAAAAAACTATGGAATTATGGTGAAATCAAAATATGAAGATGATGAAAATCTGGCAAACCGTGCTTATGCGAGATTCTATGCATCTGACTCACCAAGTATCTCTTCTGAACAGTTTCCAAGCGGTGTGTTTTATTACAGGAATGTGAATGGTCTGGAAGATTATCAGAGTTACCATGAGCAGTCTGCAGGACGTTCCGGAGTCGGTTACACCAATGACTTTACAGGAAATGTTGTCTGGAGTCATTTGGATGTGGCAACAGAGGGAGGTCCGATGACAACAGAAATCCGTCACGTATACAATTCCAGTGAAGCAGATACCTCTTCCCGTATGGGATACGGATGGAGACTCAGCAGCCAACAGGAATTGAAAGAGAGCGGAATCAAAGATTATCCGTATGTGTATATCGATGAAGACGGAACAAAACATTATTTCTATAAAGATACCAATGACGGTAATAAGCTGAAAGATGAGGATGGGCTGGGACTGACGATCACAGTGACGTCAAGTTCTGAACATGACCGTTATCGCACGATGGAAACAAAAGACAAAGTGAAGTATATATTCGGACAGGACGGATTTTTACGATTCATCGAAGATCTGGACGGAAATTCCGTGAAACACCAGTATGGTCCGAATTCAGCAGGAAACTTCTTGGCATATGTTACGGATGCGGCAGGGGGAACGTTAAATGCAGTTTATTCTACAGATGCCACATACTCCAGATTAACGGCTATTCAGGATACCAAAGGGCGAGAGATCCGATATGGATATGATGCGCAGGGGAATCTGACATCCATTACTTATCCGGATGGAAGTAAGAGTCAGTTTACTTATGATGGTTCTCATAAACTGCTCAGTGTGACCAATCCGGATGGCTATCGTGTAAATTACGAGTACACAAATGATTTTCGGGTACCCCGTGTCAGCAAAGTATCCGAAACGGGACAGAAAAATGCACCGGGTCAGGAATTAAAGATTTCCTATGAAAACGGAAATACTACGATTTTTGAAGAACCTGGATTGGATGGTCAGATGGAACGTCCGGGAGATAATAAGAAAACAACGTGGCATTTTGACAATATGGGACGTCCGACAGATGTGCTGGATGCAGATGGATTTGCAAACAATTATTCTTACTATACATCCGGCATGAAAAATCATAAGCTGAGTAAAGATGGTTCTGTTCAGAAAACAGTGTATGGTCTGCTGAGAAATCCAACATTTGATCCGTCTCATGGAGATGGCGGATGGTACACCTGTCGTATGTCAGATGGAAAACGGGGAGCGATCACACATGCAGATGGATATATTGGGACAAAAAGTGCGAAACTGACAAAAACAGAGCTGACATCAGAAGAAGGAATCTGTCAGGATGTGCATCTGTCAGCCGGAACGTATACATTGTCTGCTTATGTAAAAACAGAATCGCTGAACCCGGAAAACCAGGAACAGGGAGCGGTTGTATCCGTAATCCGGGCAGACCGGACCAGAATCATGGGGGAACGCTGTATTGACTATGTGACAGATAAAAACGTGGATGACGGATGGGAGAGACTGGTTCTCACATTCCAGCTTCCGGCAGAAGAAACCATTTCCGTGTTTGTGGGAATGACAAGAGCAAGAGGAACACTTTTGGTAAGTGGTGTTCAGCTGGAAACAGGAAATGTGGCAAATGAACTGAATCTGATCGACAATCCGGGATTTGAACGGTGCACAAATGATGTGCCTGATAATTGGGGATTTCATGCAGCTGCAACCGGGAATAAGAGTATGATCACTGCAGATAAGGGAAGATGTGCAGTACTGAACGGACAAATGGAGCAGCAGCTTCATCTGTCTCAGGCTGTAAATATTTCAGGACAGGAAGGTGATATCTTTAATCTTAGCTGCTGGGTAAATGGATTTGGAATTCCGGATAAGCAATTTTCAGTGGATGCAGCAGTCATTTATACGGATGGTACAGTTAAATGGCATCAATTACAGTGTAATCCCAATATTAAGGGATGGCAGTTTGTCAGCAACACCTTCAGCACAGATGATCAGAATGAAGGGGCAAAGAAAAGCTACAAAGCGATTCATATTTATCTGACGTATCACAATCAGGTGAATCAGGTCTTGTTTAAAGGAGTTCAGCTTGTCAGAGATGATGGGGAAAGCTATCAGTATGATGATGACGGGAATCTGATCCATGCAGTGAGTGCAGCGGAAAAAGAGAGTTTTTCATACGACAAAAAAGGAAGTCTGACCAAGATGGGAAGTATTGATGGAACGGGTTTTGAATATCGGTACGATACGAAAAATCATCTGACTCAGGCTGCCAATTCCGAAGGAGTCCGTTATCGATTCACATACAATGACAAAGGACAGCCGATCCGGATGACGGCAGATGGTGGAAAGCATCTTGGGGCAGTCATACCGGGCAGAGTGTATTATATCCGGGAAAAAGTTTCTGGAAATTATCTGGATGTGAAAGGCGGGGAAGCAAATAATGCAGTAACAGCTCAGCTTTATACATTTAATGGAAGTGCTGCGCAGAAATGGAAGCTGATCGATGGAAAAGACGGATATATGCAGTTTGAGCCTCTTTGTGGCTCTGGATACCGCCTGGATCTTAATAACAAATCTGAGGCAGAGGGAGAAAAAATTCAGATTTATGGAAATAACAATACGGATGCCCAGAAATGGAAACTGTATCCAAACGCAGATGGAAGTTTCCAGATTACCAGCAAGGCAACGAAAGATAAGAAAGCGCTGACAAATGGACCAAAGAGTACCACAAGCGGACAGCCGGTACAGAGTTATACACGAAAAGAAGGAAACGAACATCAGGACTGGTATTTTGAACCGGCAGACGAAGGAACTGTCTCAGCAGCTCCAAGATCAGGAGGGATTTATCATATCCGGGTACGTCATTCGGGACAGTATATTGATGTGAAGAATGCTTCGACCGCAGTGGGAACACAGGCAGTGCAGTTCAACTACAATGGCGGGATGAACCAGCAGTATTGTTTGCTGCCATATGACGGCATGTATTATCAGTTAGAGCCGGTTCACGCACCGGGAAAAGTGTTGGCAAAATCAGGAACCAACGACAGAGGCTTTTCTATTCTTTCTTTAGAGACGGCTATGCCTGGAGCTGCAAATCAGCTGTTCCGATTCGAAGAGGTGTCACCGGGAAATGGATATGCGATCATCTGTAAAGATGAAAATCTGTCTCTGGATGTGATGGACTATTCGTATGCAAAAGGAGCAGACATTATTTTTACAGCCCATCAGTCCAACAGTCAGGTAAACAAATGGTGGATCCTGGAAGAGTGCAGCGAACTCATGGAATCGTCCATGACATATACATCGGATTATAAGCAGCCGAAGACGATCACAGATTCCAGAGGAAATACCGTGCATTATGAATATGATGACAAGAACCGACTTCTGACAAAGCTGACAGATGCAAAAGGAAATGCCACTTCCTATGCATACGATGCCAACACGGATAAGATGACAGAAGTTGCGAGAATGGTGGATGGAAAAGAAGTGAAAGTTTCTTACACCTATGAAAACGAAAAAGTGACGTCCATCGGTCACAATGGATTTACGTATGATTATGCGTATGATCCGTTTGGAAATCTGGAATCCGTATCGGTCGGAGGAAGGGAGTTGGAGCGTACCACGCTTCGAAGCCGGAACGGTCTTGATGACAGGATCACCTATGCGACAGGAGAAGCCGTTCGGAATGAATACAATTCGGAAGAACAGCTTGCGGCACAGTATCTGATCACCGCAGACGGCAGAGAAGAAAAACTGTTTGAAAATACATATGACAGCTGTGGAAAAATTGCAAGGCACAAAGATCTTTGCAGTGGAGTGACCAGCACATACCAGTATGACCTGATCGGAAGAATGGTAGGAACAGACCGTTCTGACGGGATGAAACTTCGCAAAGTGTATGATGAGAAAAATCGTGTCAAAGGATATACGTATCAGAAAGATCGAGTCGGACATGAGGTGGAATTCCTTTACGGGGATGTGGAAAAACAGCAGAAACCGGGGCTTGGATATGGAATCAAGATCAATGGCGCCCAGAAGATTGCCTATGAGTATGATGCCCTTGGGCGTGTGATCCGTACCCACAATCACTTCTCTGATACGGATACATCGACTCAGGAGTATACATACGTCTCAGGCAAAGAGGCAGGAGTGACTACAAACCTGGTTGCATCTGTCCGGGAAGGAAACCGTGCAGAATCCTACGCCTATGATGCCTGTGGAAATGTGGAAACCATGGTGGAGCGAAGCGCCGATGGCAGCGAAAGAAAAATCCGCTACTACTATGATGCACTGAACCAGCTGGTACGAGAAGACAATCAGAAGCAGAATAAGACAATCTGTTACACCTACGATGTGGGTGGAAATATGGTCAGAAGAGATGAGTACAGTTATACGGAAAATCCGGTGATCACAGAAGCTCCGCGGAAGTCCGATACATTTGAGTATCAGACCGGAGGCTGGAGAGATCAGCTTCGTTTCTACAATGGCCAGGCAATTACCTACGATGCCATGGGAAATCCGCTCCAGTATCTGGGGATGCAGATGGAATGGGAAAAAGGACATCAGCTGAGGCACATCACAGGCGCCGGGCTGGATATGTACTGTATGTACAATGACAGCGGAAAGAGAATCCGAAAGACAGTCAATGGCGTTACGACAGACTTCTATCTGGATGGTTCGGCCATTCTGATGCAGACGTCCAGTGACGGCAGCAGGATTGATTTCTTCTATGATGACAAGGGTAATGTGTTTGCCATGAAGTATCAGAATGAGATGTATTTCTACCGCAAAAATCTTTTTGGGGATATTCTGGGAATTCTTGACAGTCACGGAACGGAACTTGTAAAATATGAGTATAATTCCTGGGGAAAACTGCTGAATCTGACGGATTACAGTTCGAATGGACTGGGCAGAAGGAATCCATTCCGTTTCAAGGGATACTACTATGACGAAGAACTGGGAATGTACTATCTGAATAGTCGGTATTACGATCCGGAGACGGGGAGATTTGTCAGTGCGGATGATGTAGAGGTTTTAAAGACAACGCCAACAGCATTGACGGATAAAAACTTATACAGTTATTGTGATAATAATCCGATTGGCAGAAAAGATGGAACAGGTGCGGTTTGGGAGACTGTATTTGATGTAGTTTCCTTAGGGTTTAGTATTGCGGAAGTTGCAGCTAACCCATATGATCCAAGTGCATGGGCAGGTGTAGTTGGTGATGCAATTGATTTGATTCCGATTGTTACAGGTGTAGGAGAAGCTGTGAGAGCACTGCGATTTACCGATAAGATGGGAAATACGCTAGAAATTGCAGAAGCAGTAGACTTTACCAAAGATGCAAGAGATATTATTAAATCATTAGAACATACCAATGGCTTCACTAAGTCCACAAGAAGTGCGGGGAGAAAGATACATAATGGATATAAAGCTGGGCCATCGTTTCGAGAAGATTATAAAGAGTATAGAAAAGTAAAAGGGATTAGACCAGACTATTACAATCCTAAAACTAAAACGATTTATGAGTTAAAGCCGTATAACCCACGATCTGCCAAAGCGGGTGTTAAACAACTTAAAAAATATAAGAAAAAAATTGGCAAAAGAAGTAATGTACGATTAGAATTTTATTAATGGAGGAAAAGATTATGACAAAACAAGAATTTAAAGAATTCTGCCATGAGGAGTTCACAAAAAGAGGCTTTAAAAAGCGAAGAAATATGTGGTATTTACAGGGAAAAGGTCTTTTGTGTGGAATGTATTTACAAAAATCAATGTCAGAGGCATTTTATGTAGAGTATGATTTTTTCTTCGGAGATTTTTCAAATGTGAAAAAGTATCCGACAATATATGACTCCGATGTATATAAGAGAATAGGTGTTTTGACTAAAGAGGACAAAACGTTGACTGGGTTGATAGACTATGAACTATATACACCCGATGAACTCAGGCCATATTTTGATAAAGCATTTGAAGAGCATATTATGCCAGCGATACATTATGGAAAGTCCTACATTTTGAAAGAAGCAGACTATTATTATCATCTTTTTGCAGATGATGAATGGGAGGAATTTTTAGAAAAATTAAAAGAAGATTAGGCAAAACACACAAAATGGGTGATGGGTGAGAAGATTGTATTTGATGAAAGTCAATAAAGAGTAAAACAACAAGAAACTGTCGATATACAGAGGAAACTGCCACTTCCGATGTATATCGGCAAGAGGGGGATTTATGAAACCATTTAAGTGGATGTTTGAAGAACAAAATGCAACAGAGATAGAGTATAAGGGTAAGCGAATAAGTGCACTTTATCGATACGATAAAAAGGGGAAGTATCGATTAAAATTTACTTTTGTAAGTACAAATTCGCAATATGAACAGTCAATTATTTTACATTTGGATGGATTCAAAGGGAAAATATTCTGTAATGGAAAACGTTTAAAAAAGGAAAGAAGGAGATTTCCACAGATTATTTTTGAAGAAACCTGGGTTCCGAAAGAATTTGAACTAGAAGTCATCTTAGAAGAAGGAAATATTGCAATTAGTAATGGGTGTTTGAGGCCGACAACAGAAACGATTGCTTGTTTTGTGGATGGTTTTGCCATGATCAAAGAAGAATTGGGCGAGGATAAGTTTCGGTTTTACTGCAACGATATTGATTGGGATGATGACTTTGACGATTTGATTTTTGATCTTTGTTATCCAGCAAATTAAACACTGCCTCTTCCGTCACATTAAAACAGGTCTTTTATAGTGCCTGACAACGGTATCAATCACATAGTTTTGGACGATTCCGGCACACTGTTTTATGTAAAAAACCATCATGCAGATTATTTTACATGATGGTTTCTGAAGTTATCCGAGCTCGCAGTCATTGATTGCCTGCATGACGGCATCGGCGGTTATGATATTTAAATTTGAACTGTTTCCAACCAGCAGACTTGCATTACACAGCTTGTTGATCATACGTGGAGTTCCATTCGCTGCATTGAGGATCGCTTCCAGTGCATTCTCTTCGAATACCGTTTGTGTGCATCCTGCGCCATTCAGCTTGGCAGTAACATAGGAATGTCCTTCTGCTTTTGTCATACCTTCCAGGTTATAATTCATGACAATCCTCTGGCGGAAAGGTTCGTGGATGCTCAGGCGCAGGGTGCTGTTGAGCTGTGGCAGACCAGAAAGAAGAACAACTGCCCGGTCTTTGGAATCCATTTCAAAGTTGAACAGCATTTTTAAGTCATTGAGCACTGCGTTTCCGATATAGTTCGCTTCATCTATGATAATGACAGGCGTCTGTCGTTTTTCAAGTACGAGACGGTTGATCTCATCCTGGATGATCTTGAAGTTATCGGTCTTGCGGAATGCAGGCTGGGCTCCGAGCTCAGTGGCAAGGTTCCGGTAAAAATCATTTACGGTCAGGGTGGAAAGACTGGAATACATCACTTTATAAAGGGAAGTGTTCAGTCCCGAAGCCCAGTTCCTGACTGCGGTGGTCTTTCCCCTTCCGGCGCTTCCGGTGAGGAGCCCGAAACCTTTTGTGGTAAGCAGGTAGTCCAGCCGGAACAGAACCTCCTTGTACTCCTGTGTTTCTACGAGGACTTCCTTTGAGTTTTTCAGGAAAGGATTGAATTCCAATCCGTATCTTGCAGTATAATCCATGCTCATTCGTCTCCTTTACATAAGTGTACTTTTTCTCTTTTTATCAATGCGTTTTCCGTTTTTTTCAGAAGTCGGATCGGGGTTAGTGTTCCATCCGATTCCACGATGAAGATCTCTTTCATATCCGGAGAATAGCGCAGACGGATGCGCTGCCGTGCAAAACGGTAATCAACTTCGTATTCAATCTGGTCGATGACGATCACACTGTCAGCAGATACCCGGCGTTCAATCTCCAGAAGGAAGTTTTGGGTGATGTCTTCCTCAGAAAGCCTGCGGATCTGTTCCGGTTCCGAAAAGAAGCGGTCCTGTGGGGACAGCCCGTGGAGGGAAGAATGGGGGGATTGGTTGTATCTCTGGACAAAAGCATGCAGGCTTCCCCTCAGTTCTTCCAGTGAATGGAAATCCCGCATATCAAGGGCTGCCATCCACTGATCCTTCATCGTCCGGAACCAGCGTTCAATCTTGGCTTTTCCGGTGGGAGTGTATGGCTGGCAGTAACTGAGTGTTGTACCGATTCTTGCGGCAAGGAGTTCCATCTGCCTGTTTTTGTAAGATTTACCATTGTCAAAGTTGAAAACTTTTGGGCGCCCATACTTTGCTATGGCTGATTTCATAACCGACATCAGGTTGATAAAGTTATCATGATAGAACACATCAATTCCGGTAATGAAGCGGCTGGCATCATCAATCAGGGCAATGATATAGACCCGGTGTTTTTTGCCATCCGAATCTGTAAGGCGGGGACCGACGCTGCTGTCCCCGCACCAGACCTCATTGATATGAGGGCGTTCATAGCGGCGCATATCCTTGTTCGGTGTCTGCCGCAGTTCCGACTGAAGCCGTTTCACAAAGCGGCTGACGGTGGATTCGGATACCTGTCCGTTTATTACAGAGCCATCGGATTTCAGCTGCCTGTAAATAGCGGCCGCAGACATGCGTGGATAGTTGGTCTTGAAATACCGGATTCTCTCCTGAAGTTCTTCGTCAAGCTTGCGGCTCATGCCGGCATCTGAGCGCCCTTTCGGGACGAGACCTTCAAAACCATGGTTCTGATAGTCCAGATACCATTTTTCAATGGTGGCGGGAGCATAATGATGGAGCTTCCCATCGGGTCCCATGAGTCCTTTTGCAGAAATTTCCGTGTAAAAAGCGGTCTTGCTTGGATAACGTTCATCAAGTCCTGCAATAATCGGTGCGATGGCGCCATAGCGCATCAGTGCGATTTCCTGTTGTTTTTCTTGTTTCATAGATTTCATCTGCCTCCTTTTTCTAAAGGATAAGGGATAAAACCAGACCTGTCGTGTAAGGTTATGTTGGCAGGATAAAAAGTTTATTGGAGGTTGATTTAATCTGCATGAACTGTCTGGAAAAGAGGGAAAAGCATCCTGAAATCAGGCTGGGGATATCGGGGAGGTGAAGCCTCATGGAGAGCAGCCGCTGCTTCCAGTGTAAGCGGTAGTTCCGGATGATGGATTTCAGGTTGTTTTCATCCACGAGGTATTGTTCTTCCAGTATGTTCCGGAATCCGGTTTCATGTTCATAAGCCTGAATCAGACGGACGTGCAGAGCCAGGGGGATCTGGGAATACGGGACCATGGATGAAAGTAGTAATGCATGGGTATGTCCGCAGATTTTGCAGTACACACGGACAACGGAAAGGGATAGGATCCTGTCAGCAAGCTGGATGCTGCGTTTATAAGAGCCATGACGGATGAGACAGCCGGAGTGTCCACAGGTACATGAAATAAGGTTCAGATCAAGGGAATCCATTGTTTTATTGTAAAAATCCTGAGAAATAAGGTTGTAGTTTTCTGTTTTAACTGTTATCATAGGTATGTATGAATGTAGCGAGAGCTATGTTTAGGTGAAGGCAGAAACTAAACTTTGGTAGGGGAGGTTTCTGCTTTCTTAATTTCATGGTTACAAAACCATATGATAACACAAGAGGTCTCAGGATAAAACAATCTGATGGAAAATACGTCAGATTCCTTTATGCCAAGACCTCTTTTATTTTGCCTGAAAAGTGGAAGATCAGTTTGTTATAGTGTGCCCGATAACACCATGGAGCAGTAACAAGAAATGCGAATTATAATCTTGCAAAAAAAAACTAGTAGGAGGTATTGGATTATGAAATTAGTAGAAACAAAAACAACAAAAACAGGAACAGACTTTGAAGGAAATAGGGCTGGATGTATTTGTAATGGTACTGTAGCAGTGGCAAATTCTCATTATGCAGGACCGGCATATTGTGTGGGATATTGTGGCAACAGTGGAGTGGTGACAAGAAATGCCAATGCAGATCTTGCAAGAACTGCATAGAAGATGTACTTTAAACAGAACATGTCAGTCTGAAAAAGAAAAATAACTCTGTTCAATACCTAAGCAAATTCTATAAAATAGATATATGAACAGAGTTAAAAGGCTTAATATTATGTTATAAGAAAAGAAGGAGACTGTCAAGTAGGTACGGTCTCCTTTTATAAAAGTAAGTGGAGTGAAAGTTTATGAAAAGATTAAAGAGTTTAATCAAAAAAAGCAAAGAATTTTTTTTGATAATAAGCAGAGTAGTTCGGTTATTATGGAATAGCTCGAAGTCCAATTTTATTAAAACAATGATAGTGAGTATTGTTTCAGGTATTACGATCCCATTTACTTTGGTTATTTGGAAATATCTTATTGATGATATGAGTCGATCAATTGTTTCAGGAAACATTGCACCGGTCTTATTTTGGTTAATATTCTATTTTATATTCAATTATTTGCAGAGTGTACTGATGAGAATAAAAGATTATCAACAGAATATTTTATCAAGTTACTTAAATCGTTATACAAGTGATTTGATTTTGAAAAAGGTAAAAGATACGGATTTAAAGTATTTTGACAGTTCAATGATTTATGACAAAATTAGGAAAGTCAATGAAGAATCGACAGGGAGATCCATCAGTTTATTGGCGACATTAACAAACTTCATTCAAAGTTTTAGCAGCTTGATTGGAACCATCACAGTGTTAGCAAGTCTTAATGTTGGAATTATGCTATTGTGTATTTTTATTTGCATACCAACGTTAATTGTTAGTATGAAGATGGCAGTTACACAATATGAAATTTATACTAAGCGATTTGAAGGATTACGCTTTATAGCATATTTGAAAGATATTGTAACTGATTATGAAAATATAAAGGAAATGAAAATTTATCATGTACATGATTTTTTTCGGGGGCACATACTGAAACAATATGATGGATATATTCAAGAAGATAAAAAAATCAGAAGTAGTTTCTGCAAAAAATTATCCTTGACAGATTTGGTAGAAGAGGTTGCAATCTTATTTTTTAAAATATATATTACTTTAAAGGTTATTTTAGAGAAAAGAACCCTTGGAGATTTTTCTCTTTATATAAATTCCATTGATAATTTTAGAGGTTCAGCTACGACAATATTAAATACAATAGTCACAATTTTTGAAGATGGTCTTTATATACAAAACCTATTTGAATTTTTAGATATGAAAACAACGGAAAGGATAGAGAACTCGTTATCGTTTAATAAAAATTTTCAAAAGATAGAATTTAAAAATGTATGGTTTCGATATCCTGAATCAGAAAAATATATATTAAAAGGTATTTCTTTCACAATAAATGCTAAACACTGTTATTCTATTGTGGGATTAAATGGATCTGGCAAGACCACTATAATTAAGTTGTTATTAAAGTTATATGTTCCAGATAAGGGGGAAATTTTAATTGATGGAGTTAATATATGTGATATTGATACAGAATCTTATCAAACAATGATAGGGGCAGTCTTTCAAGATTTTGTGAAATATCCATTGACAGTTAGAGAGAATATTGGTTGTGGAAATGTGGAAGAAATGAAAAATATTGATCAAATTTACTGTGCGGCAGAGAAAGCAGGGGCAGCAGAATTTATTTCTTCCTTGCCGGAAAAGTATGATACACAGTTACACAGAGAATGGAGTGGAGGGATCCAATTATCTCTAGGGCAATGGCAAAAAATTGCAATCAGTAGAATTTTTATGAAGGATTTTCCACTTGTAGTGTTAGATGAGCCAACAGCCTCATTAGATCCTAAGGCAGAATATGAGATTTATAAACAATTTAGGGATTTAATGGAAGGAAGGACAAGCATATTAATTGCACATAGATTTTCTACAGTAAAATTAGCAGATGAAATTTTAGTTTTACAGGATGGGAAAATTATAGAGAAAGGGAATCACAGAGATTTGATGAAATTAGACGGAGAATATGCAAAGCTTTATAGCATACAAGCAGAGGCTTATAGAGAGGAGTGACTGGGTTGGGAGAGAATAATTTTTTTTCAAAATGTGAAAATCAAATAACAAAATGTGTGTTTCCACTAGAAAACCTTCAAGGAATGAACTATATAGCGCTAACAATCAATGTAGGTTCTTCTTCAGAAGATATAGAAAATGCAGGAATTGCACACTTTTTGGAGCATGTACAAATGAATTTTTTTGATAAAAATGAGAAGAGGTATCTTTGTTCAGCCTATACGGATTTTTATTCAACAACCTATTATTTTGATGTAAAGGATACATCGTTAGAGTGTGAATAGATATCATACAGAATATTTTAAAAGGTAAGTATTTAGAAATGAAAGATGTTGAGAAGGTAAGATCAGATATTCTTGAGGAATATAAAGCATATGAAGTGAAAAATAGAAACTCAGATTTTCGTATATTATTAAATGGAACTAATTATGAAAACCATTTATCCATAGGAACCCCAAAAACGATTCGTTCCATATCAAATGACGAAATCAGAACATTTTTTAAAAGATTTTATTTTCTAGAAAATGTATGTATTATTTGGATTACATCAACACAAACGTTGGAGAACATTGGAGACGGATGGATTGCAAATCTTAGTGGAGAGCATGGGAAGATTGAAGAAAAGATTTTGTCTTATGCGGAAACAGGTGGATTTGCCATCAAAAATCAACAGGGTAATGCATCATACTATTTATATAGGGAGAGAAAATCGGATGCTGAGTCAATAAATGAAGATTTACTTTATGTAATACAAGAATTTTTGAAAGAAAATGTAGGTAAGGTTGGTGTGGAAAAAATATTTTTATCTCCTAAGCAGGAATTTATTAAGGTAACGATAGAAGAGAGTTTAGAATGGAAAGACATTTGTAGAGAAATAGAAAATTTGCCAGTAACGGAGATAGAAAAGAGATATTTGAAGTTTTTAAAGGAAGAACCAATAGGTTATAATTGTAACTCTTTGAGAGAATATTTTATAAATGCTTTTACTTTTAAGGATATGCTTTCAAAAGAAGAAAGAAATATTCAAAAAGACATTTATGACATTAAGAAATTGTTTGCCAAGGAGAATATAATAACAAATATGAGAAAATAGGTTTCTACACAAAAACTACACAGAAAAGACGAAAAAATCATACGAAGTATGTATATACTATACATTGTGAAGCAAAATAAGAATTTTAAATCTATTTTGAAGGATTTAAAATAAAAAGTTACAGAGGAAGGAGGGGAAAACATGAGATTAGTACAGTCTAAAAAGATCGCAGTAGGTTCCAATTTTGAAGGAAATAAAGCGGGTTGCATTTGTAGTGGATCTATAGCAGTAGCAAATGCTCATGATGCAGGACCAGCATATTGTGTTGGTTATTGTGGCAATAATGGAACAGTAACTAGAAATGCAAACGCTAATCTGGCACGAACATCATAACAAGGAAAGGAAGATAAAGCATGAAATTAGTAAAAACAAAAACAATGAAAACAGGATCGCATTTTGAAGGAAGTAAAGCAGGTTGTATTTGCAGTGGATCTGTAGCAGTAGCAAATGCTCATAATGCAGGACCAGCATATTGTGTTGGTTATTGTGGCAGTAATGGAACAGTAACCCGAAATGCGAATGCAAATCTTGCACGAACAGCATAGAGATGTATTTACATAGCAAATAGAATAATAAAGAATAAGGAGGCTGTTAAGTCTTCTTATTTTTTTATTCAAAAGTGTTGTTAAGATAGATTGAAAAATAAATAATCTTTGAAAAAAATATTATAAAATATCTCATCTTTTTTGAAACCTGAATTGTGAATTCTACGTATTGATACAAAAAAAATCAGGATTCTTACGAATGAAGGAAAGAAAGTTATTAAAACAACTACAGAGAAAAAATGAAAAGGCTTTAGAGGAAATCATGAACAGATATAATGCATACGTCACTACGATTTCAAAAGAAATACTTGCTGGAAAAGGTACAAACGAAGATGTGGAAGAAGTAGTATCAGATGTATTTATCTCATTATGGAATACTGCTGAAAGAATTGATTATGAAAAATACACCAGTATTAAGGCATATATAGGTATGATTACAAGAAACAAAGCGAAAGATAAGATACGTGCAATCAAACATTGGGATCTGGAACTATATGATGATGTAGTTTTGATTGATAACCAGTCAGAAAAGATTATGGAACAAAAAGAACAGCAGAGAATTATTCAGAAACTTTTCCAGCAATTAAAGCCGATAGACCAGGAAATCTTTCTTTTATACTATTACAATTATTTGAAGATAGAAGAAATTGCATTACAACTTAATATGAATCCGCAGACCATAAAAACCAGACTTCGAAGAGGCAGAGAAACTTTGCGTAATGCTTTGCGTAGGGAGGGGTATAAGGTTTATGAAGATAAAGATTAGTGAGATGTTGGATAATTCGGTTGAGATTATAACAAAAGAAGAAGAGGATATCGGTAACCTTACAGACATTAAGGACAAGGTATATAAAAAGATTATTCGCAGAAAAAAATATTCTTATTTTTTAAAAGCAGTGACAGCAGCCGGTAGTATATGTTTGGTAACTGGCGGTATTGTTCTAGCAAAAACTATTTTGTCTCCAGGCGGGAAAGTAGAGAAAACAGAAAGCCTGGAAAAAGAACATACCTTTTATGAAAAAGATACAGAAAAAGGAAATATAGAAATAGATATTCAAACAGAATTGATTGATAACGCTTATCTGTATCAAGAAGAGATTCCTATTGCAAAGCATATTTTAGAAATAGATACAGAGTTTTATAAGGAAAATCAGCTAATATATTTGGAAAATGGAACAATGCTGATTATACAGGAAAATGGAAAAGGAATTTTTTTAGAGGATAATGAAATGGTTAAAATAAGTGTTAGCCAGGAAAACATGGGAAATCAAGTTGGACATACATTTGAAATAGGATATATAGAAAATGGAAAGCCATTTAAACTGGATATTATTGAGGCAGAAGAATCTGAAGTCTGGCTGAAAGGAGGAGAGCGGAAAGAATATTTTCCATATTTTAAAAATATATCCAGTGATCGCATTATCCTGAATTATCACATAGTAAAGGAGATGGAAGACAATGAAAAAAATAAAAAAGATGATAGTGGTGATAACTCTATCATGTATGATGACAAGTAATGTTCCTGTACAGGCAGCACAGGAGCAGCAAAATGTTATATATCAACCAAATGCAAGAATGGGAATATCCAGCACAACATTGAGTGCAGGGGAAACGGTTAATATTATCGATAATGATGGTCAGGCATTTTATGTTCCGGGCGAGGCTAAAATCAGCTTTTCAATTAATCTGAAAACATCAGGAAGTGTAGAGTTAGGGTATAAAAATCTAAGTGGTGTGAAAATGAAAAAGTACAGTGGAACAGGGAAAAATCATAGTACCACATTTACAATTGGAAGTACGGGATATTATAAATTTTATGTAACCAATAAATCTGCCGGGACAATTACCATTACGGGAGGGAGTTTGAATTTTTAAATGAAGAGGAAGAAAAAAATATGGATCGTTATAAAATGGATTATAGGTATTATCATTATAATTATTTTATTGGGGATTATATGGAATACTATTTGTAAGAAAAAAGATGAAGCCAAAACGAAAAATGCGTATGGAAACAGCGTGCAAATAGACGGAAAAAGTATGGTTGTGGAGATTGTAGGAGAGGAGCATGACGGTCCGCCGATTATCTTGCTGCCAGGTTTGGGAGAACCATCCCCTATTTTAGAATTCAGACCTTTAGCAAGTGAGTTATCTAAAAAGTACAAGGTGATTACGGTTGAGCCCTTTGGATATGGATTATCTGATGGAACAAAGCGTGAACGGACAATTGAAAATATTGTAGAAGAATTGCATGAATGCGTAAAGAATTTGGGTGAAGAAGAGTATTATCTTATGGGTCATTCCATATCAGGATTATATAGTTTATATTGGAGCCAGATATATCCTGAAGAAATCAGGGGGATTATAGGAATTGATCCATCTGTTCCGAAAATGACAAAGAAAGAGAACAATCCCTTTCCGGTAAGCATTCAGTTTATTAACCAAATGTCTGCATATATTCAAAAAACAATAAATATAACTGGGATTACAAGACTTATTTCTATAAACAATCCGAAAAAAATTGTTTATGCAGATTTCAGATATCCATATTCAGAGAAGGAACTGGATCTTTTCCGTATATTAACACTGGATAAAGGATATAACGCAACGGTTATGGCAGAGATGAAGAGTCTTGAAAAGAATATGGAAGTAGTAGAAGATATGAAAATTCCGAAAGAAATACCAGTATTGGAATTTGTTTCAAAAGAGAATTGCAAGACTATGCCACAGTGGGAACAACTACATAGGGATATTATAGCAGATAAAGAAAATGGAAAAGTAATTTTGCTAGAAGGTTCTCACTATTTACATTTTGAACAGAAGAAGGCAATTGTTGAAAGAACTACACAGTGGATAGGAAGCAGATAACTATTATGATTTTAAAAGAATATCAATATATCTTTACACTAGTGGGATTAGAGGTCATGGTATGGGAACTAGAATAATTAAATATTATGGAAGGAGAAGAACGATACCGAAAACTTTATGATCTGAGACTGGCACATATCCAGATTACGATTACCTGCTTTGATGATAAAAGGCTCTTGAATATGAAAAGTAAGCAGTCCGTCAAAGCGGTTAAGGGCATTGTTTAAACTACAGGAAGAGGGTTTTGATGTTACTTTACGACTAAGTCCTCTGATTGAAGAATATTTGAATTTTGATTACTTAAATGGGCTACTGGTAAATAAATTTGGGGTGGAATTTCTTCAGGTTCCGTTGAAGGTCTGTGAAGATTCCACAGAACATTATAAATATTGGAAGTAGCATATCAATCCCAACTCAGTGGATTGTTGCATTTTAAGAAAGTAAGAGACATAAGTGTAGGCGGTAGTATATCAGTTTTGGTATGCTGCCGCTTTTTTTTACTTGGGATATTAACCGTGATCTTCCTGGCAGCAGGAATCTGGATTGATTAGATTATGAGTGAATACAAAAAAGAGAACAGGAATATGAACAGTTGCAAGAATATGTGAAAGTAGAAAAGAATACAAAAGAACCAGAAGATATGAAGCCGTAAACTACAACAGATGATAAGGAAAAGAAAAGCCGGAAGAAACCGTAATGGTTGATTTTGCAGCTTTACAGGAAAGCAATCCAGATGTTGTAGCATGGGTCAGAATTCCAGGGGTACTGGAATATCCAGTCGTAAGAGGGGAAGATAATTCCTGTTATTTAAGTCATGCGGCGCAAAATACTTACAATATTGCTAGCAGTATTTTGGGGATTATCGGAATGAATGGGATCTTTCAGATAGTAAGAATATTATCTCTGGGCATAACATGAAAGATGGAAGTATGTTTAGTGTATTGAGAAATTATCAGGATATTGATTTTTTCAGGAGCATACGGATATGGAGGTTTATTTACCAGAAGGAGTAATATTGAACTATAAGATTACAGCCTGTGAACAAGTGTCGACAAATAGTGCAGTGTATAAGATAACGGAAGAAGGACATGAAGCAGAACCGGAACCGGAGAAGGAGTTTCTTTTATCTACCTGTAGTGCTAAAAAGCATTCGGACTATTATGATGCGCGGTTAGAGCCTTAAAATTATTAAAATATGCGCTATTTACTATCATGGACAGTGGGTGAGGTATGAGAGTATCAAGAGTGTCTTTGGTTTTCAAGAAATTTTAGCGTGAAGGATTGGTAGGAAAGATAAAAGGGTTGTATGCAAAAAGGAAGTAGAGAAAATCCCTACTTCCCAATCATACAGTTTTTCTTTATGATGTTAGTTGCGAGACAAACAGATGAAGGAGGCTGTGTGATGAAATATATAAAGTAACTTTGGTCATTGTTTGACAGTCTGAGCTGGTTTTACTGTTCATAAAAGCCTCTTTTCTTTATATTCTGGGTATGTTTTTGTTGACGCATCTCCTACATTGAAGGTTAAAATTATTTTATTCAGAATATCCAATATCACAGAGTTTTGATAGCGATTCAGGATTTGTTTTACAATAGAACATCGCATGGTATGACTCTACTTTTTGAATAAGTGTTGAATCTTCGAGCCCAGACAGAATAATGAAAGGAATAGCGATATTTAGAGAATTTACCTTTTTTAAGATATCAAATCCCGTTCCATCGGTCATAAAATAGTCAGAACAAATCATATCTATATAAATTGATTCAAAAATTTGCATTGCTTCTTTTACGCCAGTTGCCATATATACCTCAAATTTTCTCTGAAGCAAATTGGACAGTAGTTTTAAAAAGTTGATATTATCATCTATAAGAAGCATTTTTTTCAAAAAATGCACCTCCTAGTGTAATAATAGTTTCAGAGAAACAGGTTGGCATTACGATTTAAAAGTTAGTAATACTGCGAATGCGATAATTCCGACCATTAACAATAACCAGAAAATACTGATTATTGTTGAAAGAATGTTTAATGCTTTCCTGTTTCCAGCATGACGCACACAAATAATAGAGAGTATTAAACCGACTAGAACAAATAAGATATTTGCACCTGCCCATGCAGTTTGTATTCCATTTGCGAGTGTGACACCAAGGAATGTTGGAATAAGTGTTGCAAGAGGGAGCAGACTAAAAACTAATGCACATATACTAAGAACTTTGAGCTTTTTTTCTTTCATACTTAATTACCTCATTTCTTTTTTTCCAAAGGTTTTAATAGATACAGTTAAAACAAGTACAAATACAATTATTGCACATGGCAAGAATGGCATAAGTTCAAATGCGGAATCAGAAGAAACCGCAGTAAAGTCATGTAATGAACAGGATACGAGATATCCGCTGTAACAGTAAGGATAAGCAATCCATAGTGGTGTATTTGCAACTAAGATACCAGGAATTACAAGTAATAGATTTAAACCAACGGAAAGTAATGGCTTTTCAAATAAAACAGTAATTGCCCACATAGTTGCTACACATGGAAGCATAGTAAGAAAAAGTCCAATACACCATTTGAGTAGGTATAGTACTGGTAGCGTTTCGGTAATTCCCATAGTGGTTGTTGCAATAAGACCTGCAATAATAAAAACAGCCATGAAAACAGCCATTTCCATAAAGAGGTAAAAAACAAGAACACAAAATTTGGCCAGAGAAAGGGATTGCCTGCTGACAGGTAAAGCCAACATTTTCAAAATACCGTTGTTTTGTGTTTCGCGTCCGGCAATCATTACACAAACTACGATCATACTAAAAGGAAGCAGATAGTAGGCATAAACAAGAGCACTTTGGATAAACATAGCTGGCCAGGCATTTGTGTATTCCGGAGTGAAATAAGTACTTAGGTTTGCAATTCCAGAAATAATTACCAAGATAGGAGCGATAAAAATAAGTGGAATAATTTTAGAGCGCTTGACTTTCATAAATTCGATTTTTAGTAATTCTGAGAAATTCATTTGTTTGACCCTCCTATTCATAATGATGATTTTTGGTAAGCCATAGTCCAACTCCGAGGAAAGTGAAAGTTTCTATTAAAGAGAAGATTATGACAGTAGGATTAGGTGAGGCATTAAGTGCAACAGCTGGTTTTAACATTAATACAAATGGATGAACCATAAATAATGTGAATTTGGAATTGGCTATTGCCATTCCACTTAGGAAGCCACCAACGCCTATCCCGAGAGAAATCCACATATTTTCAAAATGGGAAGAAATTAATAACATGAATGAGAGTACTGGCATGGATGTAATAAAGGAATATCCGGTGAATACAATTAGCACATTCAAGTTAAATGTTCCTACAGGTAAATCAGTAATGCCTATTTTTAGTAGTGCAAGGTTTTGCATTAAGACAGCAATTAGGAGTAACCCAGTCAAGATAACAAACTTGCAAAGATACATGGAAGACACATTTATAGGTAGCATATACATTTTCTTGATTGCTTCGCCCTTAAATTCCATATTATAAATCATGCATGTTGCAACAATAATTCCAAACATGTTTAAAACCATGAGCATTCCATAGAGTTGTGTTAATAATATGTCCATTGGAGCTAGCGGCAAGCTTAATAACGTATCCTTTCTAATTATGAAATTAAGAAAAGCGTAAGCAGCTCCAAGAACCCCCATAGCTAAAAGAATTGGTATTACGCCAGTTCTTTTAGCTTTACGCAGTTCAATCATAAGTGTTTTCATAATTGAGCCCTCTTCTTTCTGGAAATATTGTCGTTTTCAATCATGGAAAGAAACATATCTTCCAGATTGTCAGTAGCAAATCCAGACTGCAAAGCATTTTGTTTTAAATCATCTAAACTACCTTCAAAAAGCATTCTTCCATGGTTAAGAATCCCAATATCGTCAGCAATCAGTTCAATTTCAGAAAGCATATGAGAAGAAATTAAAACAGTACAATCATAAAAGGTAGGAAGACACTTTATTAAATTACGAATCTCGTGGATGCCAGAAGGATCTAAACCGTTAGTCGGTTCATCCAAAATCAAAATAGGTGGTCTTCCGAGTAATGCACCGGCTAATCCTAAACGTTGTTTCATGCCTAATGAGTATTTTTTTGCCAGTCGATCACCAAACTCACTTAATCCAACTAAATCTAAAGCATCTTCAACGGTATTTTGGGGCAATCCCAATATTCTGCGAATTATATCGAGATTTTCTCTACCTGTTAGGTTAGCGTAAAAGGATGGAGCTTCAATGAAGGATCCAATTTCCTTCAAAATAGCAAGCCGATCATTTGGAAATTGTTTTCCATCAATTTGGAAACTTCCGCTTGTTGGAGCAGTTAGTCCTAAAAGCATTTTCATAGTGGTTGATTTTCCTGCACCATTTGGTCCGAGAAAGCCATAAATGCTCCCCTTTTTGATATGAAGTGAAACTTTGTTGACAGAAGTAAAGTTTTTATATTTTTTCGTCAACTTTTCTGTTGTTATAATGTATTCCATATAAACATCTCCTTTCGTTAATCATATGGTACACTACAAACCTAACATTTACTTTCTCGTATCCTTACTTTTACCTTACTTTTTGTAAAAAGTGATCAAGAAATAAGAAACTGTGTTATAATAGGCGCATAGATAGGAGGTAGTTAATATGGACAATTCATATTTAAAAAGCAAAAAGTTGTTACTGGTAGATGATGAACCAGAACTATTAACAATGTTAACAACTATTTTGTCTGATGATGGATTTAATTATATTGTGATGGCAAGTACTGTACAAGAAGCAGTTTCAAAAGCGCACAGCGAAAAACCGGATTTGATTTTTCTTGATGTTATGTTGCCTGATGGAGACGGCTTCAGTTTAATGCAGCAATTACGGAAGTTTACAGACGTACCAGTGATTTTTTTGACTGCGAAAGATGAAGCTACTGCTAAATTGTCTGGTTTGGGGTTAGGTGCAGATGACTATATAGTGAAACCATTTATGCCACAGGAGCTGTTGTTCCGCACGTATGCAGTTTTAAGGCGATGTTATAAAGGCGAGGCACTAACAGTTTCATTAGATGGATGTATTATAGATTTCGGACGTGCAGAAATAAATAAAAATGGCGAAATTCTCGCTTTAACAGCTAAGGAACATATTTTATTGGAAACACTTGCTAGAAATGAAGGAAAGATTGTTACTGTAGACGTTTTGTGTGAAGCATTGTGGGGGGATAATCCATTTGGATTTGAGAATAGTTTAAATGCACATATTCGAAGAATTCGAGAAAAGATCGAAGTGGATCCATCAAAACCTGTATCGTTGATTACAATAAAAGGACTTGGTTACAAATTAAATACAAGGAAGTAAAATAATGAAATCGTTTAGGATATATATATCGAAACAGCTGTCTGTTTTTTTGGGATTGATTTTTGTCTTGATATTTTTGAATAGTATAATGTTTGGATGGACATTTTATAATATCATGCATAAAGATTATGGTTCAGAGTCACCGCGGACTATGCTAGAAGAAACAGCTTCTTCTTTTGATGGAACAGACATTTCAAGCAAAGTTGCAGAAAAATTAAGCCGTAACAATATTTGGGCCTTTTTTCTTAATGAAGATGGAGTAGTAACGTGGTCGTACAATAAGCCTAAGAAGGTTCCGAATACTTATAAGATAAAAGATGTTGCAGTATTTGCAAAAGGATATATCCAGGACTATCCAGTTTTTACTTGGGAATGTGAGGGCGGGATTATAGTTTTAGGGTATCCAAAAGATAGTTATATGAAGATTACAAGTAACTATTTTTCTCTTGATGCGATAAGAAAACTACCTATTTTTATTTTAATTATGTTTTCTTTGGATATATTTCTTTTATTTATAGCATATTTCTTATCAAAGAGAAAAATTGTAAAAACTACAGAACCAATAATCGCTGCAATTAAAAGCCTTTCAGATGGAAAATCTGTTTCAATTTCTGTTGATGGTGAACTGGCAGAAATTGCAGAAGGGGTAAATCGAGCGGCAATTATTTTAGATAGGCAAAATCAAGCCAGAGCAAATTGGATAAGTGGAGTTTCTCACGATATACGAACACCTCTTTCTATGATAATGGGATATGCACAACGGATTTCAGATGAAACAGAGGGAGAAAGTTTAATTCATAACGAAGCAGTAATTATCAGCAAGCAGAGTATGAAAATAAAAGAATTAGTGCAAGATCTGAATTTGGTATCACAGTTAGAATATTCTATGCAACCGTTAAAAAAAACAAAGGTTCGATTTTCGGTTTTGTTACGTAGTTATGTGGCTGAATTATTAAATGAAGGTATTCCTGAAAAATATTCTATTATTCTTGAAGTTTCTTCATCTGTAGAACAGTTTTTGATAGATTGTGACGAACGCCTTATAACACGAGCAATAGGCAACTTGGTACAGAATAGTATCCGACATAACCCAAAGGGCTGTGAAATTGTAATTAGATTAGATTATGTAGAACATGGGTTTGAATTGCAAATAAAAGATAACGGGGTTGGATTATCTGAAAAAAGGTTACGGGAATTACAAGAAATTCCTCACTATATGGAGAGTACAGACGAGCGTTTAGATTTACGCCATGGGTTGGGGTTGATTATTGTAAGACAAATAATAATAGCACATGAAGGAAAGATAAAAATTGATAGTGAACCTAATAGGGGATATGCTACTACTATTTTTCTTCCAATTAGTGTTCCAATAAAAAATAGATAAATAAAAAGGCAGTTTCAGGTTGTGAACTGCCTTTTTATTTGGGAAAATTTAGAAAGATGGTAAATATTACATGGAGATAGGGGGAATTTTACAAGGCAGAAATATCAAGAGAAATCCATGATAGTATATTACCATAATCTTATTCGAGAAAAGAAAGGAGAGAAAAACATGAGAAATGATGTATTAACATTAACAAACCCAATGGAAGAAAAAGAATTGGAACAGATCTTAGGTGGCGGCAATGGTGTGTTAAAGACAATCAGCCACGAATGCAATATGAACACATGGCAGTTCCTGTTTACTTGTTGCTAAAAAAGGAGGGTAAATGATATGAGAAATGATGTATTAACATTAACAAACCCAATGGAAGAAAAAGAACTGGAGCAGATCTTAGGTGGTGGCAATGGTGTGTTAAAAACGATTAGCCACGAATGCAATATGAATACATGGCAGTTCTTGTTTACATGCTGCTAATTTTACATGCTGTTAATTACAATTTTAATATTAATGCTCGAATAAGATTTACTGTACAGGCTGCTTAGGTTATTCTGAGTAGCCTGTTGTTATAAGTTATAAAAGGAGATTTCCTCAAAATACATTATGATGTATTGAATAATATATGAGGAATTCAAAATAAATATTACAGGAGGTAAGTATGCATAAAAAGTTTTGTGGTCTTTATATTGAATATATTTTTGAATACATCATAGAGACATTAAAAGAGAAAGAGGATTATCATTTTGATAGTGAAAAAATTGAATATGTAAAAGAAATTATTGAAAAGGAGATTTTTCAAAGAGTTTTTAAATCGCTGTTATATTGTATGAATGTAGAAAGGTTAGATGGAAATCTATATGGAAATACTTCTGAAGAACGTTATGAAATGTTCAGTAATACGAGATACTGTATAGAGGCGATGGGTAAGAATTTTCCAACAATAAAAGATCAAATATACGATGAGATGGCACATAAATGTGTATATGTAATGGAAGTAATTGACGAACTTGAAAATAACAAGAATAAAATTGGTAGATATTTTGGAATTAACCCGGAAGAAATCGTACAAGTGCAAAATAGTGGAGATTGGCACGATAGTGAATGTGTCTTAATCTTTACATTCAAATCTCAAGATAAAATTGTATACAAACCAACCCGAGGAGAAAATTTACAATTTATGAAAGGGCTTATGGATTATTTTTTTGAACCGGCATATGCCGAACAATACATAGGTTTGTGTATTCGGGAAGGTACTTGGGTAAAGTTTGTTAAGCATATCGAACTAACAAATCCAAGAAAAGTGGAGCAGTTTTATTATAATTACGGAAAAGTGTTATTTGTCGCATATATTTTAGGAATGAATGACATTCATTATGAAAATCTTATTGCCTGTGGGGAATACCCGGTAATTACAGATGTGGAAACAATTTTTTCTTCATACTTATTTTTTGATACACATACATTCTTTTATGATGCACAGTATAAAGCTGTAAAAGAATTGCTCTACGGTACAATGGCGACAGGAATGCTGCCAATTTTTTCTATGACTGATTATTTTGGTGGAGATGTGAGTTGTTTATCAAATAAAGGAATAAAGTTGATCGTAGAAAAAATTCAAAATGAGTATAGAGATGATATGTATATTTGCACTGCACCAGAGATGATAGTAGAGCATAAACATTTGCCAAATCATAAAATTGATCCTTTGATGTATGGAAAACAGATTGTGCAAGGATTTGAGGAAGCAGAAAATAATTTTGGTGAGAAAAAGGTAGAAATCATAAATTATATTTTGAATAACATGGAGAAAGTTGAGTCGCGAATTATTTTGAATATGACAAAAGGTTATTCAAAAATCGTTCGGATTAAAAGTGATCCAAGATATCGTTATGATCCAGAATTATTTGGACATTTGTTAACAACTTTAAAAAGGAGCAATCAATTTAATCCTGAGGTATATGAACAGGAAGTTACTGAACTTTGTCGTAGTAATATACCTAGTTTTTATTGGAAGATGGATATGAATTGTGTATATGGTTTGAATTCGGGACAGAAAAAAAAGATATTGGATCTTTCTATTTTTACAAAAGAGAGATTATCAGAAATTCTTGAATATCAGGTCAATATACAAATGTTAAAAAAACAGAAACAGTTAATATATGATGCTATTGCTTCTAATATAGCATTAGGTATTGAATATGAAAAGTTGAAAATAAGTATGAAGCAATATAGGGATATTCATGTAAAAAAAATGCTTCGGAGCAATATTGACCGGAATTGCATTATAGGTTCAGATGGAACCATTAGCTGGCTTGGACTTATGGTAAATGATAAAGAACAGTTAGAATATGCTATGCTAGATTGGTCTTTATACTCTGGAATCATAGGAATTGGATATATGTATATTTCCGAATATGATAAAGAGCAAGATGTATTGGCAAAAGATATGATACAAAGAATATTTTGTACGCTGGCAAAATCATATGATTTAGGTATTTTTAAAGAATATGATATTTCCTATTTTTGCGGATTAACAGGAATTTATGCGTTCTTGAAACAAATTAAAGACCGAAATATAATTGAGCCGGATATCACAGAAAAATATATAAGAAATATTGAAGAAGTAATAAGAAATAATATTGTTAAAACTAGCAGCTATGATACTTTGGCAGGAATTCATTCAGCAGTTATTTATTATTTTGGGTGTTGTAAACAAGACGCATTTTCTAGAGAAATTTTATCATCTATAGAAGATTATTTTTTAAATAGTTTTAAAATTGATGATATGAAAAGAAATTTTAATTATGCAAGTTTTGCACATGGGTATTCAGGAGTTATGACATCAATTATGTGTATGCTTCAGCATACATCTGATGTAAAATTAGAAAAAATTTTATGTGAACTGTGGAAAGAAGAAAAAAAATTGCATGTTGAAAAATTTATATGGAAAGATATGCGAACTCATCATATCGTACATTCACATTACTGGTGTCATGGTTCAGTAGGCATTATGATGGCAAGATTGATTTGGATAAAATTGGGGTTTGATAAAAAATTTGCTAAAGATATAGAAGAAGAAAATTTAAAAGAAATATTGTCTAAATATAAGGAAGAACTTCTAAATAAAAAATTTCAATCTAAAAATTACTCTTTATGCCATGGAAATTTTGCTTTGATCGATTTTCTTATTTCTTATAGAAAAATTTTGGGAACCGATGAAAGAATAGACACATATATAGGGGAAATTATTGAGAATGGTAAAGAAAACGGCTACAGTTGTGTTGGAGCACCAGGAGCTATAAACTCAATAGGATTTATGGTTGGAGAAGCAGGCATTCAATATACAGAAAATAGAAGTAAAAATTCAAAGTTGTACTCTGTTTTAATGCTTGAAACTGTGTAAGAAAGTGTGGTGATATTAGTGAAAGTTATTTTACAAACTAATCAATCGGACTGTTTACTGGCATGTGCTGCTATGATTATGAATACGCTTGGATGCAAGGTACCAGTATATAAATTGATTGAGAAGATAGAATTATCTATGGCTGGAAGCAATATATTGCAGTTAAAAGAAGCATTGGGAGAATATGGGTTTTCAGTGGAAGGATATAAGATTGATATACAGAGCCTCAACCAGACAATAATGCCAGTCATTGCTTATGTAAAGAATGGTCATTTTATTGTTCTTGATAAAATGAGTAAAAATCACTTTGCCGGAGTAGATCCAGCAATTGGACGAATTAAGTATTCTTTTGATGAATTTCAGAAGATATATAGTGGTGTAATTGTAAAAATCAAAAGAGTAGATGCGGGGATAAAATCTGAGAAATTAACCAGAAAAGGGTTGCTAAGTTTCTTATCAGATAAAAGATTGTTTCGGATTTTGGCTGGTTTACTTGTAACCTCAGTTTTTACACAGGTTGTAGCAATGAGTTATTCTTATATGTATTCCATGGTTGGGAATGGTGAAGCATATAAGAAAGTCATGCTATTACTATGTGGGGCAGTTATTTTACTAGGGATAGGAAGTATCATGCAAGGTGTATTGACTAAAAAATTTAATATTTTGTATGAGCAGATATATGGAAACAGGCTAGTTGACAAACTGATGAGTAAAAATTACAAATTTTTTTCCTTTAGAAGCAATGGTGATTTGTTGTATAGGATAAACGCACGAGGAATGATTAAAGATGCACTGTTGTTAAAGTTGGTACCTTCTTTCATTTCGCTATGCACAATTATTTTTGTTCAGATTTTGTTGCTAGTACAAAATATTCTTCTGGGTATATTATTTTTAGGAGCAATTATTTTATATTTAGTCGTATACATAGGAACAAGCAAAATAGCATATATGGAAAGCAACAAATATACGCAAAAAATTATACAGTTAAATACAACAAGTGAGAATATCATACGATCAGTTTCAACCATAAAAGTTTTGGGTGTTAGCTCGATTTTTACTAAAAAGTGGCATGAAGAAAATCAGCAACAGGCAGAGAGCTATGGAGGATTAGTTGTTATTCAAAGCTTTCAGAATGTTTTAACTAATGTATTTACATATATTGTTCCGATCGCAGTGAGTATACTGAGTATTGCGTGTAATGAAGAAATTAATATTTTTAGTCAAATGGCACTTCTTCCATTGTTATACCTAGTAGTACAAAATGTAGTAGTGATTGGGCAAGCTTGTAATTCGGTTTACACAGTTTTACCTAATGTAGATAAAGCAACAGAGTTGTTAGATGATGACTTTATGCAGGACAATGAACGAAAATTTGCAAAACTTGATGGCAATATGGCGATTCAAGTCAAAGATATGTCCTATCATTACGGAAGTTTGCAATGTCTGGAGAAGGTTAATATAAGAATTGAAAAGGGGAAAAAATATGCTGTTGTAGGAGTTTCAGGAAGCGGTAAATCTACAATGCTTAAAATCTTAGCAAATCTCTTAAATGATTATCAGGGTGAAGTTGTATTTGATGAGCAATGTAGAGAAAAACCTATTTATTTAGATCAGGATACAACCATTTTGGATGGTAGTATATTAGAAAACGTTCTTTTTGGACAGACATGCACAAATGAGAGGTTAATTCAGATAAGCCAGGCGATCGGTCTTGATGATGTAGTAGGTCGACAGCCACAAAACTGGGGAACCGAAATTGCAAAGGGAAAGAATTTGTCCAGAGGACAGGAACAGAGGATTTGCCTTGCGAGATGTTTGATCAAAGAGGCAGATACATACCTCTTAGATGAGGCGACTAGTAATATTGATGTGGTAGATGAAGACAAAATTATGAAGGCATTGATTGGAAATCAAGGAATTTTAGAAGAAAAGACTGTACTTATTTCTACTCACAAGTTGAGCATGATTGATTATGTAGATGAGGTTATTTATATAAAAAATGGACAGGTTTACCAAGGAACACATATGCAATTGCTCAAAAAAGAGAAATCGTATGCAGCTTTTTTTGAAGGAAAAGTTACATAAAATAGCCGAATAATTACATGGGAAAATTTTAGGGCATAAAAGATGATATAGTGTAAAAAATAACTTATCGGAATCTCAATAAATGAAATTACACTTGAAAATTGACAATTGAATATCGTGCAGAAAAGAAAGTTAAGAAAAATGGATATAAACAAGTGGCAAAAACTAATAATGATTTTAAAACACATCGGCTGATGGCATTACTCAAGCATCAAGATGTTGCAACTACATGATACTGCAGAGGAGGCAGTACCATCTTTTTACAGAGCGGTGCTTATCATCTTCTAATTTATGGTTTGTTTTCTCACTCTTGTTTGTGTATCCTACAGAAGCAGATAGGAATGTAGCATACAGGAAAACAGTCTTGGCTTTAGTCCGAAGACAGAATAACGTTCATGCAGGATAGAAACTATTAAAGAAAGATTAGGATATAAAACTGCACGGTATAATCCCAAGTGCTCTTAAGGAGAGAAAAAGATACAGATAAAATTAAAAAGAATCAAATACGAAAAGTGTTCTGATAGGAGGTGCATCTACTAGGATTAGCGGAAATATAAAAATCACCTCCAGTTAATTGAAATAATATATCATCAACTGGCTTCATTACAAAGTTCTTTTGATTTGTCAAGTACTTTTTGATAAAAAGTGAGTGATTTTTAAAATATGGACTCTGTAAGCCCTGGAAAACAATAACTGAAGATTCCGAGAAGATATAAAGTGAAAGTGAGGTAAAAAGATGAAATATAGCTTTTTTAAAGCAACAGTATTATGCTGTGCATGTATGATGGTATTGGGTAATACGATAGCAGTTTACGCAGAAGAACCACAAATGGTAATAAGTGAACAGATTATTACCTCTTCTGAAATGGAGAAATTGGTTGAAATGGTATTGGATATCAAGAATGCTAATCCGGGAAAATCAGAACAGGAAATTTCTGATATTATTTCAACAATTTTAGAAAATGATAGAAAAGAAGCAAGAGGAATTACGGATATTTGGAATGCTTTGACTGAAACAGAAAAGAAGTTACTGATTAAATATCCGTTTGCTGCTCTGAAAGTTAATGATGCCAAGAACATAGCTACAAGACAGACTGAAAGAAAGTTTGGACATAATGGATTAGGAGATCGAAGTGATGCGTTTAGGCATGGTATCTGGAATGCAGAAATGACAATTCTAATAGGTGCAGAAAAAGCGGAACTATTTGCGACTGCACATGAAGAAAAAGATACAACAGGCGTAGAATCGGATGGTCACACTAAGCTAGAACATAAGAATATGGATCTACATAATAATAGTGTTGGAAGAGAAATAGGACTTGCTCATTCGAGCTTATCTGAAGAACAAATGGCAGATTATATATATGATGTGATTTATCAAGAAAACACACCATTTGTATGGCTGAATGATTGACGTAGAAACGAAGGTGGTGCTGAAGATTGACTTTAGTACCGCCTTTTTACAATATTGGTTACTAAAATAATGTTTTTTAATAGATTAATAGGTTTAAAAATTAAATAATTGAGAAAGACTAGTGCTGTATTCAGTGTCATACTATCAAAAAAGAACCTAAACAAGTCGCATATATTCTTAAAATAGGTCGCATTCATGTGTTAATAAGTCGCTTTTATATGTGTATGATATAGATATATATGATTATTTACAGAGGTGAGCTATGGAATTTAAAGAGGATATACACAAAAATAAAAAAGTAAAAAATGCTTCACCTAAAGCGTTATACGTGGATATAGGAAAAAGACTAAGAATGTTGCGTTTTGAGCTGGACTACACGCAGGAGCAAATGGCAGAAACTTTAGAGATGAGTCTTGCATATTATGGAAAAGTTGAAAGAGGAGTATATGGTCTGTCACTTGAAAAACTTGTAATAGTCAATTCTAAATTTGATATGGATATTAATTATTTGCTAACGGGGAACAAAAGAAATGAAATTTCTTTGAAGGATATTGTTGAAGGATGTCCGAGTGAACAGAGATATAACCTTGAACAATTGATAAAGTATGCAATAAACTTAGCGAAAGGTAACAAAGAAGATTGATTTACTAAGGGTGAAAGGCATGTTAGAAATTGCAATATGTGATGATGAAACTTTAGTGACTGCTCAGATTGAGAAAATGCTGGAGGAAGTTACAGAAGAGAGCGTTACGAAAATAGAAGTAGATGTTTTTTATGATGGCAGTAGTTTAGTGGAGCATATAGAACGTGGAAAAAGATATGATATTATCTATCTTGATATTGAAATGGCCAAACAAAACGGAATAGATGCAGCTAGGAATATTCGAAAGATGGATAAAAAAGTACTAATTATTTATGTTACAAGTCATGAAAGCTTTGCCAAAGAAGTTTTTGAAGTTTCCGCATTTAGGTTCATTACAAAACCAATAGAACCACAAATTTTCAAAAAGTATTTTAAAGATGCAGAAACTGAGATTGTAAGACGACCAAAGTATTTTCAGTATCAGTATAATAAAATATCATACAGATTGCCGATTGAGGATATTCTATATTTTCAGAGTGATCGTAGGGTTACCTACATTATCACAAATGATGGAAGTAAAAAATGTTATGGAAAACTAAATGATATTGAAAGACGTCTGGTAGAAGCTGATACATATTTCTATAGAACACATCAGTCTTTTTTAGTGAATCCTAAATATGTAGCTGCATATTTTTATGACTCAATGGAACTGGTTGATGGGACTACACTATCTATTAGTGAAAATAGAAGAAAAAAAGTAAGTGAACTTTTTTGTATGTTAAAAGGAGAGGATATTATTGTTTAATTATGGTAATGCTCTAATTGCAGACACTACTTTGGCTATATTTTCTCTGTTTATTTTAAAAAAGTATTTTGAAATCTTTTTTATCAAGAAAGATCGTAAGATTGTAGGATGCTTTTGTTGGGCATTATATTTTATCTGGCAGTTAATTATTGGAAGTATTAATATACTTCCAGCATACATAAATGTCATAATTAGTATTATTTTAGTTAGCATAGTCTGCATAGGTGTATTTGAAGGGAATATTTTACAGAAATTTGTATTTTCTGTCTTAATTAACGCCATTTGGATGCTGGCAGAGTTTCTGGTAGGATATGGATTTGTTCTATGTGGAATAGATTATATGATTCCTCAATTTTGGGGTTCGTTGTTATCTAAATTAGTAGCACTAATTTTGATTGTGTGTCTACAGAAATTTTTTCATGATGAGAATATCAAGAATCTTCCAAATAAGTATAATTTCATCTTGTTGCTGATACCTATAGGGAGTATGTTTGTAGTCTACAATATTTTTATGCTTAGCATAGAAATAAATCAGAAAATATATATTAGCGAATCATGGACAAGTTTAATTATAATTTTGCTTATTAATATTGTTACATTTAAACTCTATTTAATTTTGTCAAAAGAAAAAGAGTTGCAAAAATACAATACGGTATATGCTCAACAGTTAGAGTTGTGTAATCAACATATGCGTGAAAAAGAAACTGTTATGATGGAGTTTCGCAATGCAAGACATGATATGAAACAACACTTTATTGTTTTGATTGAATTACTTGCTAAAGAGGATAATCAGAAGGCTATAGAATATTTGAGAAAGCTCATAAATATAGAGCCTTTAAGTAAACTTGGAATTTCAAGAACGGATAATATTGTTGTTGATTCTTTGGTAAACGCTAAATATGCTGTGGCAATAAAAGAACAGATTAAATTTGAAATAGATATTCATATACCAATGCAATTACCATTTAGAAGTGCGGATTTATGTATCTTATTAGGAAATATTCTTGACAATGCTATTGAAGCATCAATGATGTTAGATCAAGAAAGAAGATATATAAAGTTCTTTATGAAGTACGAAGGAAATACTTTAATAATAACAGCCATAAATGCGTATAATGGAGAATTATTAAAAAATAGAAGTGGAAAAATTATTACAAACAAAGGGGATTCGGGAAACCATGGTATTGGATTGGAATCAGTAAAGAAAGTTACCAGGAAATATCATGGTTCAGTTGTTATCGAACCTGATACACAAAAATTTACTATAAAAATAGTTTTGTGCGATTTATCGCAAAAGTTACAAGGAACTTCGTAGAAATTACATTATAGCAAGGAAAAACTTTTTTTGAGGTATACTAATAAAAAACAAAATGGAGGTAAAGATAATGAAAAAAATTAGTTTCTTTATTCAAAAAAGCGCAAAAGTTATGGCAAGCTTTGCAATGCTATTTAGTGTAATAGCGGTAAATAGTAGGTGTGTATGTATTTATCATCAACCGAAAATGCCAAAAGAAATGAAGCGACTTAAAAATGATTAGTACAGAAAAAATTGCAGATTCACTAACAAATTACATTGTGGAAAATAAGGTCATTCAAAAGGACGATTCAGAGATATATAAATATGGTTTTTGGACCGGCATAGAAATGATTATCTATATTGCAACTTGTTGCTGTATAGCAACACAAATGAACATGCTTCAAGAATGTCTTGTATTTTTTTTGGTTTTTTTCTCATTAAGATCGTTTGTTGGTGGTATTCATATGAGCAATTACAGAAAATGTTTTGTTTGTTCGTGTATAGTATTTATACTAATACTTTTAGCTGTTGATAATATTCAATTGACAGATATATGGGCACTGAGTATTTCTACTTTTGAACTTTTGATTATATTTTTCATGAACCCTGTGGAAAATATAAATCGCCCAGTAGACAAACATGAAAAGAAATTGTTTGCATATAGAATAAAACAAATTATAGCGATTATATTAGGGATAATCATATTTCTATTTATAAAAGGTTGTAATAGTTATTTGCGCACAATCACATACACGCTTGGAATAATTATTATATCTATGCTTTTAGGAAAGATAAAAATGACAGAAAACCATAGGAGGATAACAAAACGTGAAAGTTCTTTTGGTTAGCAATACTTTGGACATTTATTATCAAACTCAAAAACTGATGAAAGATCAAAATGAACTGCAATTACTATCTTTTGAGGCATTTAAGGATGCAGAGGCTATAGAGTGCGATATATTAGTAATTAATTTTGAATGTGCTATGGTAACTACAAAAGAATTTAAAATAATTTTAGAAGCAAAATGCAAAAGTAACATTCCTATTCTTGCACTTTTAGAAAACAGTAGTATTTCTGATCAGTTTGAGGTACTGTCAGCGGGAGCACTTGACTATCTTGAATGTCCTGTTACAGATGAGTTATATGAGCAAAAGTTAAATGAGATGTCCAAATGGAAGTGGTATTACGATTGGGAAGAAATGAAGCAATAGTTATAAAAGCAAATACGATTGGCAGATATTCTAATCTGTCAATCGTATTTACTTTTATAACAAAGGGATTAGATAACAGTTAGATTTTTGAGTGAAAGTAATGCACTGTACAGAAAGTCTGTGAAACACCTTGAATGGACATTATCTGTATAAGCTTTGTAAAGGCAATAATAAAAGGTTCTTTTTGCTTGCTCTTTCAAAAACCCAATTATGAATCCTATGCATTGCTGCAAAATGTTTCAAAAGAGAATTGCAAGACTATGCCACAGTGGGAACAATTACATAGGGATATTATAGCAGATAAAGAAAATGGAGAAGTAATTTTGCTAGAAGGTTCTCACTATTTACATTTTGAACAGAAGAAGGCAATTGTTGAAAGAACTACACAGTGGATAGATAATAGATAACTATTGTATCTGTGGTAAAAATAGGAAGTTAAGCAGATATTTTAATTTTTGAGGCGTTTGCAATGTACGGTATATCGTGATAGAATGATAAAAAAGTTAAGGAGTGGTGTTGGAAAATGGAATCTACATGTAAGACTAAAATTGTATCATCATTGTTGCGGGAGTCCGGAAAAGGAAAGCTTGATTTTTCTCATCCTTTTCAGAGAAAGGAGGGACAGTGGACCCGGTATATGGAATCGTTGGAAGTGGATTCGCTGCTAAGAGGATATTCTATCAATTTAGTTTATATTTGGAAAAAAGACAATAAAAACTATGTGATAGAAGGAAAGCAGAGGATTACTACCCTACAGAAATATAAAGGGGACAAATTTCCACTTTCTAAGAAACTTGATCCGGTTATGATTGATGGGGAAACTTATGAAATTGCAGGTAAAAGGTTTTCTCAATTAGATGAGATTGTACAAGACAAACTATTGAATGCAGAAGTCTTGATTTTTGAAATGTGGGACTGCACAGAAAAAGAAGTACGGGATATGTTTGTGCGTTTGAATAGTGGAAAGCGATTGAACGGAGCACAGATGCTGACAGGCCTTTTAAATCTTGACATTAGTACAGAACTTTATAAAATTATGGAGCATCCATTTTGGGCAAAGACTGGAATTACAAAAGGTGATATCAGATCAGATAATATGCGTAAAGTAGCCTGCCAAATACTAATGCTTATTTCTGGATACGAATATACTGCTTTTGATCAAAAGAATATTGAAAAGTATGTTGAAATATTGAATAGTGATTCTGAGGAAAGTATCCGTTTGATTGGACATGCCTTGGAGGTTCTTGACAAGTTAGATGAAAAGATTGTGGATAAAATGGATAAGATGAAAAAGTTATCCATTCCAATGGTAGTTGCAGCAATGGATGTAGTGTACGGAGATGAAGAAAAAGAAAATAGTTATCTGTTATGGCTGAAAGACTTTTTTGAAAATTATGATAATCAGACAAAATATCTGGAATATTGTGGAAGAAGTACGGACAAAGGTGAAAATGTAAAAGGACGTTGGGAAATCTTTTCAAAAGTTGTATCAGAGTAATAAACATAACGTAGTAAATTGTTAAATTACTTAGATATTGACACATACAATATCTTATGTTAGAGTGAAAATGAATTAACATTTATACTCATAAAAATCAAAGATGAGTACAAAAATTTTTTCCGATAAAGAATCGGAAACAGATTTTGGAAACAGGTGGCTGTTTCAATAAGAAATAAAGAATTATTAGGCATTTAGAATGAAAAATATTCTAGGTGCCTTTTTTTATTTCAATCAACGAAAAAGGAGGATAGAGTTAAGCCACAAAAGAAAGAAAAATAGGAGGAAAATCATGAACCAAGAGTACTTAAAAGGAATTCACAGTGAGATGTGTGGAAAAGATGCAATTATTTTTCGGGCAACAGAAAATAATATAATCAGCTTCTTAAAGAATAGTCTATCTGCAGAACGTTCAGAAATCAGAACATTGGATGGGAAACGCTTTCTTACAACAATAAAAGGGAAGTGGATTGATATTTGCCCAGATCGAATGTACCTGGAAGAGAAGTTAAAACCATTGCTTCTGGCTGTGAAGGAAGGTAAAAAAAATCTGATACCATTAAAACAAACAGGTGCAGAACAGTTAGAAGGATATTGTCCGCCAATGCCAGACTGGAACTATTTTTTCTGTAAGCGCAAAATAATTCGACGGATTGTGTTGCCCTAAAAATCATTCCATAATAATCATTAGAAAATGCAAGCATTTCACTTTATCTTCTCTTGCCAGAAATGATAGATGCGAGCATTTTACTCTATCCGATTTATGGAGGTGTGCTCATGAGAAGCAAAAGAATACCTGCCGAAGAACAATACCGTCTCATCATGGAATGCCGTCAAAGTGGATTGACAGATCATCAATGGTGTGTGGAACACGACATCAAACCGGGAACTTTTTACAACTGGGTAAAAAGGCTGCGTCAGAAAGGTTGTGTGGATTTGCCAGCGTCAACCGGACGCAGCTATCGTGCACCGGAAAACCAGGAAGTTGTCAGAGTGGATTTTCATGATACTGACCCGCTCCAATATGAACAGCCATTAAATGTGATTCCGGTAGCTACGGAAAGAAATAACCTTTCCGTAGCAGAGCCAATGAAGCTGTCTGTAGGAAGCTTTCATCTAACAATACCAAATGGAACAGATCCTCAGCTTCTGGCTCAAACGCTTCGCATTGTGAAGGAGTTGGAATGTTAGGGGATATCACAGCCGCCGATGAAATCTATATCGTAACAGGCAGAACGGATATGCGGAAATCCATTGACGGGCTGTGTGCTATTGTAGAGGATCAACTCCATATGGATCCAAGGCGAAGTGCCCTGTATCTTTTCTGTGGAAAACGTTGTGACAGGATCAAAGCTTTGCTCTGGGAATCTGACGGATTTGTGCTGCTGTATAAACGTATGGAAGTCCAGGGAAGATTCCGCTGGCCCAGAAATCAGTTGGAAGTAAAACAATTGACCTGGCAGCAATTCGACTGGCTCATGTCCGGGCTTGAAATCGAACAACCAAAGGCATTCAAACCTACGGAATGATCGCGTAAAACATCTATGCCAACCAACAGAAACGGAGGGGGTTCTCACCCTATATCATGTCTGAAATCCCTTGTAAATGCTGGGTTTTCTGCTTCTTTTTCATTGCTTTTTATGGTATAATAAGAGCAGTGAAAAAGGAGCAGAAAACATATGGCTGGTAATTCAAAAGATTCAAAAATCCTCGCGTACAAGGACCTGATCAACCAACTGAATAAGACGATTTCCACACAGACAGAACTGATTCAGTCTTTACAAAAAACATTGGAAGCAGACCGTCTGGAAAAAGAAAACCTTCGTCAGCAGATTGAATATCTCACGAAGAAGCTTTTTGGTACTTCCAGTGAAAAACGGAAAGATATCGATGGTCAGCTGAATCTTTTTGATGAAGCCGAGCAGGAAGCAGATCCGACATGGAAACAGGAACTTCCTGATGACATCACTGTTCCGGAACATAAGCGAAAAGCACGACGGACACATGCAGATCTCTTTAAAAATGTTCCTTCCTGCGACGAGATCATTTCTCTTCCGGAGGAGGAGCGAAACTGTCCAACCTGCGGAACGCAGATGGAATGTATTGGGAAAGAATTCGTCCGCCATGAATTTCGCTTTACCCCTGCCAAAGGAAAAGTAGTAAATATCTATCGTGAAACCTATAAATGCCCGGAATGTGCCATATCAGAGGAACACCCAGATGATCAGACATTTGTCAAAGCGCCTGTCCAGGAACCATTGATCCCAGAAAGTTATGCATCGGAATCCGTTGTAGGATGGGCAATGCACCAGAAGTACCAGAATGGTCTGCCATTAAACCGGCAGGAATCGGAATGGAAGCAGCTGGGTGTCCCATTAAGCCGGGCTACGCTTGCTAACTGGATCATTTACTGTGCCGAGAATTACCTCTGTCATGTTTATGATTATTTTCACCGTCAGTTACGGATGCGTAAATATCTGATGGCAGATGAAACCCGGGTTCAGGTACTGAATGAGCCGGAGCGCAATCCTGAAACAGATTCCTGGATGTGGCTCTTCCGCAGTGGAGAAGATGGGCTTC